>Ga0316209_1002315_pt1 | contig 15628 bp, 11 predicted proteins | sample 6monopyrite_MG_FD_204945 | JGI IMG/M metagenome (GOLD analysis project Ga0316209, IMG submission 204945) | Microbial mat bacterial communities from mineral coupon in-situ incubated in ocean water Damariscotta River, Maine, United States -... | ecosystem: Environmental > Aquatic > Marine >...
TCGTGACCGATGCCGAATTCAAAGGCCCAAAAAACGACCTGCGGTGGCAAGGCATAAATGAAGACGCGATGATAACCATGTTTAATCGTCTCGATGCAGCAAGAGGCCGACGAGATCGCTGGTATGATTTACAGCCTGTTTAACCCGCTTACTAAAATTATAGTCAAAAAATTTAACCACAGAGACACAGAGTGCACAGAGAAAAACGTTTTTTAGTTAATAGTGTCTGCGGCGCTATTAACAATATAAATCTCTGTGCACTCTGTGTCTCTGTGGTGAATTATCTTTAAAGCTTTAAACATTAATGATGATAATCCTTTTCAATAAACCCTTCGACGTGCTCTGCCAGTTCACCGATGAACAGGGACGAACCACACTCGCTGATTTTATAAAACAAAAAAACGTTTATGCAGCAGGTAGACTTGATCGTGACAGCGAAGGTTTAGTTGTATTAACAGACGACGGTAAACTGCAAAACAAAATCACTGACCCTAAGAATAAAATGACTAAAACATATTGGGCTCAGGTTGAAGGAGAAATAACTGAAGATGCCATCGATCAATTAAAAAAAGGTATAAAACTAAAGGACGGATTAACCAGACCGGCAAAAGCAAAAATAATTACCGAACCTGAAAAGCTTTGGCCTCGCAAGCCACCGATTCGTGAGCGCAAAAACATTCCAACTTCCTGGATTGAACTCTCCATATCGGAAGGGCGTAATCGACAAGTGAGACGAATGACCGCTGCAACCGGATTTCCTACCTTAAGACTAATTCGCTACAGCGTTGGCGAATGGACTATTAACAACATTGGGAACGGCAAGCACATCAGGCTTACAACTGAATCAAATAATTAGAACTCGCCGTCAGCCAGTAACTCTTCAATATAACTGTTATCTATCCCTTCTTCACCAATCGCATTCTTATCTTCCAGTATCGACTTTTATCACAATTAAAAATGCGCTACAGTACCGACTACATTTAGCTGGCGTCTTTAATTCAGGTATCAAATGATTAATTATTATAACAGTCCGTTTAGACCATCATCTTCCTTTATCATCTTAATGAGTGTATGCAGCATACTTTTTGGTTGCGGTAGCACACCCATCAAAGCACCAATCAATACAGATATAACTATTCTGCCCTCAAGCACACTTAACATTGATACACTCTCACCGGAAAAAATTATTGTAGCTAGTAATAAATCCTGGCAATCATCTGGTGTTTTTCTAAATAACGGAGAAAACATAACTGTTACTGCTGATGGCTCGTGGAGCCCGGCTCCACTCTTGTTTCAATGGAGTGGTGGCGAGGGCAACTCATTTTTCGGCGCAGAAATTTCCCACATCAAGGGCGGCGCCTTAATGGCTAAACTCGGGCATGATGGCACGCCGTTTGAAGTAGGTATTAATAAGACTTTCCGAGCCAATGACTACGGTATGTTGTATTTTGCAATGAATGATCCTTTCGATTGGCAATATGATAATCAAGGTGAACTCAATGTTTCTATTTACTCAATGCGCAAGCCATCTGCAGACAAAAAACAGATAATAGATTCCACCGAAATAATCGCCTACGATTACAATGACAGATCAGGCGAAGGTTCACTTTCTGCAAAAGTGGCTAACGATCACTTTCAAACAAGAAACTGGATGATTAAAAAAATTGGCGAAATAGCCTCAAGCAAACGCGTGGCACTACAAGCTGGCAAAGAGTCGCTACAAGGTGGGAATTATAAGGTTTTGGACGAACAATCTCAGAATGGTATTTTAACCATTAAATTTGAAACACTTTGGTAATCCTAATCCACTTTCTCAACATTCAATAATGATAACGCTTGACCAATGGGCGCTTCTTTAAGATCACAAAATGTTTTGTAATCGGAAACGGTCATAACGCCGGCCACATCAATCCAACCCGCACCGTCTAACCACTCAGGCAAACTTACACACCCTTGATAGAGCCTGGGCACGACATAACACTTCTCTTTCAGATATAGACAATTAAAAGCAATATCGTTTTGTATCAACAAAGCTATCTTTTGCCATGCTGACTCACTACTTGTACAACAACTCACGTTTAACGGAAAACTATTTTCATCCATAACCTCAATCGAAAAATCCTGATTACGAATAAACCCCTGGAAATGCAAATGATTGACAGAGGCGCCTGCGGCCAGGCTATTAAAGCCAACACCCAGACCCGGTAAGACTTCATTTTCATTTTGTACTAAGGAATAAATAAAATGATGCATTTCTTCATCAAGCACCTGCGCGCGATTTAACTCAGGTGAAACGGCGATGATTAAATGATAATCAGAAAAGGGAAATTTATTATATAAAACTCGTACCCTCCTGGCATCGTACTCACCTTCCCACAAAATTTCAGGCTTAAGGAAGGCTTTATTGAAATGAAACTTGTCACCATCAAACGCTTGAATGATAGAGCTTAAAACCTGTGATGAAGCACGCGCGGGACGCAACTGCCGCATTATATTAAAAACAACTAGCCAGTCGCCTTCCGTTCTTGATCTCCAGACTGGTAAATCATTGACATCCATGTCTAATATTTTTTCAAATACATCCAGATCATCTTTGGTTGCTTTCAATGTCCCTGCTAAATAACTTTCTTTTAACGCTTTAAAATTATTTTTTAAATCGACTTGTAACTCATTTTTTAAAAATGAGTCCTGGAGACTATTTGCCAGCACTAATATATATGCACCCAATTCTTCATCGGACAACATATTTTTTAGTTTTTCTACGAACAGTTTTTTAAATTGAGGAAAATCTTTGGCGATAAACATAAAATATTTAACCACAGAGACACAGAGTACTCAGAGAATGAACAAGTTGTAGCGCCAGTGGTGCTACAAATCAAAAGATTTTCCTCTGTGCTCTCTGTGTCTCTGTGGTGAATATGTTGTTAAGGCTGGCTACGTTTACTGCGCAACCACTTAGTTAATGGCTCCCAGTCTTCCAGATCCTGATAAACACGTGATGGTGCCATTTCGAAGATACCAACACCACGCTCTTCGGCATGTATATAATTTTGTGTATCTCGCAGAGTTGCGATATAGGGAATTTTCATGGCTTTAATAAAGTCATACAAATCAGAAAATATAAGCGTGTTCTCACGCACACGATTAGCAATCACCCCAATTTTAACTTCTTTACGAGAGACACGGCCGTTCTTTTGCACTTCAGCCATGTATTTAGTCGCGGCGCGCATATCGATAGGTGAAGGCAAAACCGGAAAGATGACAGTTTCAGCCTTACGCATTAACTGGGTAAGTTCTTTACCGTGAACACGTGCAGGGGCATCCATAATGATGTAGTCCGTATCTTTATCGATATTGAGAGGGTCCTTATGTGCGGCAATACCCTGAATATATGGCCATTTTTCATCGCGTGCTTCCAGCCAGGCGAGACTGGATTCTTGCGGATCATAATCAGCCAGCACCACTTTCTTTTCCATTACATAAGCAAAGTAACTTGCCAGATTGGTCGATATCGTACTTTTTCCGCAACCACCCTTGGCATTTAACACCAAAATCGTTCTCATGCTTCACCCCTGTTATTTGCTTCAGGTACTGATTGTATTCGAATGACAACTATTTATAAAAGGTTTTTTCAAAAAAGACAACTCTATAAAAATGCACCATATTCATTCTCCCTGCACTGAAATGTAGCAGGAACCCATCATTTTGCAGGAATAAAAAGATCAATAATTAATAGTAAGCTATTGAAAAATAATCGAATAACTTACAGTAAGTTGTTTGGCATATACATTGCCTTTACATCTATGAGCATATCTAAGTCCATCGTTAGATATGAATGTAAGGCGCTTTAATATTTACAACTGCTTTATTCCGGCAATTAATTCCGCAACTGCTTTCTTCCCATCGCCATACAACATCTGTGCATTATCTGCATAGAACAGGTGATTTTCGATTCCAGAGAAACCCGCACCTTTACCGCGCTTAATAACGATAACATTATGCGCATGGTCGGCATCAAGAATCGGCATACCATAAATAGGACTGTCCGGATTTGTACGCGCAACCGGATTAACCACATCATTCGCACCGATAACCAGAGCCACGTCAGCGGTTGGAAATTCAGGATTAATCTCTTCCAGATCAAGAATATTGTCGTAATCGACACCGGCTTCAGCAAGTAACACATTCATGTGCCCCGGCATGCGACCCGCAACCGGATGAATAGCATATTTAACATCAATGCCGCGCGCTTCGAGAAGATCACCCATCTCTTTTAATTTATGTTGCGCCTGTGCCACAGCCATACCATAACCCGGTACGATAATAACTTTCTGACCATAGGCCATCATAATGGCTGCATCGTTAGCCTGAATTTCTTTCATGCTACCTTCAATTTCTTCTTCAGCAGCCGCACCACCATCACTACCAAAACTACTGAAAAGTACGTTTGAAATTGGACGGTTCATCGCTTTCGCCATTAGCTGTGTTAGCAGCGTACCAGAGGAACCCACAACCGTACCGGCAATAATCATTGCCGCGTTATTTAATACGAAACCTTCAAAGGCTACGGCCAAACCAGTCAACGCATTGAACAATGAAATAACAACCGGCATATCTGCACCGCCGATTGGCAGTGTAACCATTACACCGAGCACGATGGCCAATGCGAAGAAAATCATGACATGTTCAAACACAACGGGCTCACCCGTTGCTACGAAATAACCGAACACACAGACCGCAACAAACAAACCGATATTAATAACTTGATGCAGTGGTAGACGTAAAGTCTTTTTCATAATGCCCTGCAGTTTGGCAAACGCCACCGCTGAACCAGAGAATGAAACCGCACCAATCACTGCACCCAGTACAGCCAATATCTGAATGGTTAATCCATGCGATTCTGCGCCCGATGAAAGTTTAACCAGTTCAACTGCTGCAATCGCTGCTGCCGCACCGCCGCCCATGCCGTTATACATGGCGATCATTTGCGGCATATCGGTCATGGCAACACGTTTCGCTGAAATATATGCCACGGTAGAGCCCGCAACGATAGCAACAATCATCAGCTGTAAATTGATACTGCTAACTTCAAGACTAATCTGTGGCGCACCAAACGTTGCCAGTGAAGCCACTACCATCGCGATACCCGCCCACACGATGCCGCGATGCGCTGTAACCGGTGATGACATCTGTTTCAAACCGATAATAAATACTGCTGCGGTGATGAAGTAGACCGCGTTAATCCCGAAGTTAATAAAACTGGCACTCATGACGACGCCCCCCCGGCATCTTTTGCAGAGACACGGGGCTTGGTCTGGAACATCTCCAGCATACGAACCGTAGCCACATAACCGCCTACCGCATTACCGGCCGCCATCGCCACAGCGATAAATCCGATGGTTAATTCCAGTGCGCCTTCTGCACTGCCCATCACGATCATGGCACCCACCAGTACAATACCGTGAACAAAGTTTGAACCGGACATTAATGGGGTATGCAAAATAACCGGCACACGACTGATAACTTCATACCCGGTAAAGGCCGAAAGCATAAATATGTATAACGCAGGTAAACCTTCAATCATAATTTAAACCTTAATTCTTGTAGTGCTCATGCACGATTGCACCATCACGAGTTAACACACAACCAGCAATAACATCGTCGTCAAAATCCAGCTCCAGATTTCCGTCTTCTGAAATAAACGGTGAAACCAGATTAAACAAATTTTTAGCATACATCTCACTGGCGTGAATCGGTAATTCAGCCGCAACGTTTAACGGACCATGTATGATTACACGATCTTTGTATTCAAATGTTTCGCCGGGCTTTGTGAGCTCACAATTACCACCACCTTCTGATGCCAGATCGACGATAACCGAACCGGTCTTCATATCTTCAACCATGGCTTCAGAAATAATTTTAGGTGAGGGACGACCAGGAATAGCTGCCGTACTAATAATCACATCAGCCATCGCGATATGTTTTGCCAGTACATCCTGCTGCTGTTGTTTTTCATCGTCGGTCAGTTCGCGCGCATACCCTCCTTCGCCATCAGCACTAACACCCGTATCTACAAATTTAGCACCTAAAGATTCTACCTGCTCACGCGTCGCGCTTCGCACATCATACGCTTCGACGATAGCGCCTAAACGTTTCGCGGTAGCAATCGCCTGTAAACCTGCCACACCCACACCAATAACCAGAACTTTAGCCGGACGAATCGTACCCGCTGCCGTGGTCAACATCGGGAAAAATACCGGCGCTAACTGCGCGCCCATCAATACGCCCATATAACCCGCAATTGAAGCCTGTGAAGATAATGCATCCATGGATTGCGCGCGGGTTATACGTGGCACTAGCTCCATCGCAAGTGAAGTGATTTTTTTATCACACATCAACTGCATCATTTCGGCATTCTTACCTGGCACCATAAATCCAGCCACAGTACAGCCATCATTCATCTGATTTAACTCATCCAGAGTCGGTGGCATGACTTTAAATATCAGGTCCGCATCTTTATACAATGCGTCCGCATCAGCCACAATTTCAACATCTGTGAAATCAGCATCTTTAACATAAGACGACAATGCCGCGCCCTGCTGCAGTGCAATACTTACACCTTTCGCGATTAATTTTTTAGCCACATCAGGCGACAGCGCAATGCGTCTTTCACCCGGTGCGATTTCATTTGGTACTACCAGCCTTGTTGGCATGGGAACTCCAGATTCGTAAAGAAAAAATATTGGTCGGTATATTACCTTATTCTTAATTAGAATTGGATGAAAATTAGGCGTTATATCGCTCAAATGGCGCTAAACACTTGAGCATTAAGGCCAAATCTGTCACTCTTCGCCAACAAATTAAATCACCTAACAGCGATATATAGTGTCAGAAAAAATCAGCCATCAACACGGCGCACAGGAAAAACTTGGTATCCTACTGGTTAATCTGGGATCACCCGATGCGCCTACACCATCAGCCATTCGCCGATATCTGGCGCAATTTTTATCTGATACACGTGTTATTGAGGCAAATCGTTTCATCTGGTGGTTTGCTCTACATGCTGTCATTCTGCGAATACGCCCGCCAAAAGCCGCCAGATCCTATCAAAAAATCTGGACTGACAACGGCTCACCACTGGTACACATTTCTCGATTACAAACGCAGGCATTACAGAAAAAACTGGGAGATCGTTTTCGTGGGCACGTCATCGCTGACCTGGCCATGACTTATGGCAACCCATCCATTAAAAGTGGACTGGAGGCCCTACGCAAAGCCGGCGCCAGAAGGTTACTAATCTTACCCTTATACCCACAATATTCTGCCACAACCACTGCAGCCGTTTTTGATCAGGTGACCGACGTATTAAAAAACTGGCGCTGGTTACCCGATTTACGCATGATCAACCATTATCATGACCACCCCAAATATATCGAAGCGCTGGCAAACAGCATCACCCAACAGTGGCAGGAAAACAAACGAGGCGAATTATTACTGTTTTCATTCCACGGCATCCCCCAGCGCTATATCAATAACGGCGACCCTTATTTTTGCCATTGTCAAAAAACCTCACGACTGGTTGCAGAAAAACTGAAATTAAAAGAGGATGAATGGAAAGTCGTTTTCCAGTCACGTTTTGGCCGCGAACCCTGGCTAGAACCATACTGCAGCGTCACGCTGCAGGAGTTACCTGACTCAGGAATTAAAAATGTCGATATCATCTGCCCCGGCTTCGCCGCTGACTGCCTGGAAACACTGGAAGAAATTCAGATGGAAAACAAAGGACTGTTTATTGAAGCTGGTGGTGAAACGTTTAATTACATCCCATGCCTAAATGAAAACGAATCACATATAGACGCATTGTCAGAAATTTTAACGGCACACATGTTTGGCTGGCCAGAAACCATGCCCAGCTGGGATGCAGGCAAACTCGCCGTGGAAGCCGGCAAGTCCAGACAACGTGCTATCGAAATGGGCGCGAAGAGATAAAAAATAACAAACCCTTAGTTGGTGTTAGCCAATGCCTACTAGGCAGTGCTGTTCGTTACGACGGCCAGTCAAAAGCAAACAGTGTTGTCCTGGAAATACTCAGCAGAATCTTCGAGTTAATTCCGGTTTGCCCTGAAGTCGAAGCCGGTTTTTCTGTGCCACGACCACCGGTACAACTGACAGGCAGTATCGAAAATCCAAAACTCACTGGTCGCGACAATAATACAATTGATATAACAGCAATCATGCAAAATTATTGCCTGACAAAACCAGCCGAGCTCAATAACCTTTCTGGATTTATTTTTAAAAGTCGCTCACCTAGTTGCGGGCTAAACAGCACCCCCGTTTTTATCGATACAAAATGCGTAACTGAAACGGGTCGTGGTATTTTTGCAAGGCACCTGTGTGCACTCTATCCAGAACTTATTGTAATTGAAGACAGCGCCCTCGATGACACAAATCAACTAAATAAATTCACCCGGGCTATTTTGAAAAAACATGTCATTATCGATCAGGAGAAAATTTGACTCTAATCAATATCAGGAAAATGTAACCGTTTCAAATTATTATTGCGATCTACTATTTTTACGCACAGATAAATACTCCTGATCTGCTAGACCATCAAAAGCATTTAGGTAAGCATGAATACTGCTATCGACTGCTGATACTGTTGCATCAAGCTTAGACATGCCTTCTTCTATTGCACCCCACTTTGCATTTTCCGCAGCCAGTTCAAGTTGCTGACAGAGCAGTGATAAACTGGTCAAACCCAAAGTATGCGCGGAAGATTTAATTTTATGACTATGAAATTCAACATCACCTAATGACTGCTCACTAAACGCAACGTGCAATGCATCGATAGATTCGGGTGTTGTTTTTAAAAACAAACTAAAAAAATGTTTATGCTTAGCCACGTCTTCACCGATATAACGAACCAGTTCGCTCATATCAATTACCGAATCAGATTTACAGTCGGGCAAACCTTCTTTAGCAGACTTATTTGACTCCATCTCAACTACTTTTTCTTCAGCTATTGCCAACCAGCGATTAAGTTTTCCTTTAAGATCATTTCGATCAATCGGCTTTGACAGGTAATCATTCATGCCACTGGCCAAACAATTTTCTGCTTCATTATTTGCCGCATTAGCTGTAATTGCAATTATTGTTATATTTTTTATTCGGTCGTTCTTCGATCGCCTGATTGCTCGTGTCAATTCATGACCACCCATTCCTGGCATATGAATATCGGTCAGTAACACATTGTAATCATTCTCCTGCAATTCAACAAAGGCTTCATTGCCATTATTCACTACGGCAGAGGTATAACCCAGTGAATTCAACTGTAACGTTATCAACTCCTGATTAATTAAATTGTCTTCAGCAACAAGGATTCGACACTCTCTACACGACTCATCAGAATCGCTTTGATTTGTTTCATAAGATTGTATACAACGAGACGCTTCAACTTCAGCAACAGGTATATCGATAATAAATTTTGATCCTTGACCATATTCACTTTCCACCTGAATAGAACCGCCCATTAGTTCGATTAACTTTCGAGTGATCACCAGGCCAATCCCTGTTCCTTCCGTTTCGCCCTGATGCTCATCTAATCGATTAAAAGGCTGGAATAGTTGATTCATGTTTTCTGGAGCAATACCTCTACCATTGTCTTCGATCGATACCCGGTGCATTCCATCTTGTCCTGCCTCACAGGAAACTGTCACACTACCCGCTTCTTTATTATACTTAATCGCATTACTAAGCAAATTTAACAATACCTGTTTAAAACGCGTATTATCCGCCAGCACCCAAACATCTTTAGTGCTTGCATTACCAGCTGAATCGTTATTAAGAATCAAATCGATGTCCCGCTTATCTGCCATCGGTTTAATAAATCGAATACATTCTTTCACCAGACCATCCAGTGGAACTGCCTCTGTCGAAAGATCGATATGATTTGATTCAATCCTGGCCAGATCTAGCACGTCATTGATAAGTTCCAGTAACAAACTGCCTGCACTGTAGATAACACTCGAATGTCTTTTCTGCTTTTCTGTCAACTGGGAGTCTATCTTTAACATCTGTGAAAAACCCATAATGGCATTTAGCGGCGTACGCAACTCATGGCTCATACTGGATAAAAACTCTGATTTTGTTAAGTTTGCCCGCTCTGCTTCTTCTTTAGCTTTTACTAAATCTATCTCCATTGAATTTCGTAATATCTCAGCTCGCTCGGCATTAAGTAAGTTTGCACACGTTGACAAAAGCGGTTGCAACTGACGCGTTATTTCTTCGTTATAGCCTTCTTTTCGATTAGCTATTCCGATCAGCCCTACTAACCTGTCACCCAGCTTAAGCGGAATCCCCATATAGGTTTCAAGAGCAGGACACACACATGGAAACCCGGCAGTAATCATATTATTCTCTACATCATTCTCAATAACAGAGTGACCACTCTCAACTACCGCCCCAAGTAAGGTATCAAAACTTCTACACTGATCGTTTTTATCCATACAACTATTTTGCATTTCAAAATCTTGCGAAACGCCTGCAATATAACGACATTTAATAAATGATGAATTATTTTCGTGACAAACAATTTCACCAAAAAGACCGAATTCACTTTCGGTTATATCAAGGATAACATTCAGTAATTTTTCATAATCAGGCGTGCGAGTTTCGCTCGAAATAAATGCATCCTGCACTTCAGAAATATTCTCAAGCATTGTTCGTTGAATGTAATTTTCTATATCAGACAGTTTACGCTGTGAAATATCACGCACAATTCCGACAAAGCGTGGCCGTGCATTTTCCGGAGCGATGTATTTTAAATTTACTTCCACATCAACTTTTCCACCGTTTTTACGTATATAAACGGTCTCGTAATTTAGTGATGAACTTTTACTTGATTTAATTTTATTCAATGATGATTTAAATTCCTCTTCATCTTCATCAAATTCAATATCGAGCGGTGACATCCCCAGCAGCTCAGACTCTGCATAACCCCAATCACATATCGAACTTTTATTTACGTAGAAATATTTCAGTGTATCTGGATCGAACATGAAAATATTTTCTGTCACTTCACCCAGCGTATTTTTAAAACGATTCAGACTACGTTGCACGTACTTGAAATCATCTATATCTGTTATTGACCCTGAAACGCGATAGGGCTTCCCATTTTCATCACGCAGCGAACTACCTCTACAACGAAACCAACGATACTTTCCAGTTTTCAACCGGAATCGAAGCTCATCTTCGTAATCAATATTTTTATCTTTAAGATGCGCGGCCAGTGCAACTCTTGCACGACGCTTATCATCAGGATGCAAAAATGATTCCAAAAAATCAACTTCTTCACATAACTCATCGTCCTGATAACCTAATAATTTATTAAACTGAGAAGACCGATACATCTTGTTGCTAATTAAATCCCAGTCCCATAAACCATCACTTGATCCATTTACAGCAAGTTCGTAGCGCAGCTCAGACTCTTTTAGAAGCTGTTCTGTTTTATTACGGCGACAATTTGCCATCGCCATAGCAACATGATGCGTTACTGATTGTACAAATGACTGATCAGTTTTAGCCCAATGATATGCTTCACCAACCTGCTCGCAACATAGACAACCTATCCTTTCATCATCTAACCAGATAGGTAAATGCAATATAGACTGAGTGTTCTTTGGAATAATCTCTGCCGCTACCAGCTCCCTCGACTTAGCGTCAGTCTCAACACCCTGACTCAGGATGATGCCACCTGATTCAACCGCATTAAAATAATTAGGACAATCGGAAATTTGAATTTCATCAAAAATATCATGCAATCCATCAGATAAATCAAATGCGCCAGCACAAAGTAATTTATGGCAATCATCGCTATATAACCAAATACTGGCGCGGGTGACGCCCAGCCCCTCACACGCGGCCTGCGCTAACTCATCAAAGATCAGCTGCATATCACAAGGATCAGCATCTCTTCTTTCTGTTAATCGAGACATAATTTCATGCTGCACTTGCATCTGCCTGGCAACATGATTTTGATTTTTAGTTAAATCTTTCTGTTGTTTAAAAAAATTCATTACAGTCTGTTATGCGTCAAAAATTAAAACACCCCTGAACGCCTATCTAAAATAAGCACACCTCAATAACTATTCGTCCAAATCTGCAATTACCTTAGCTTATTTGCAATTTTAATGCTTAAACAAAAACGGCAGTCAGATTTCTCTGACTGCCGTCTATAAACGCCCTTTTAGTTTTCTTTACTAGGGATACTCTGATTAAGTTAATTAATTTCAGACGTAGGAAAAATTGTCTGTACCTTTCACGAAGTGAGGCGCAATAGTCATTCTATTGTAACGATCTTCGGGGAAGGTACAGACAATTTTAACAAGTCTGAAATAATTGGACTTGTTCAGAGTATCCCTAGAGAAATTCGCCATTGTTATCAATAGCGTTTAGACGCAATCCATCAGGATTTGTATCTGACGCATCAGGCACCCATGGTTTTAAACAATCACTGTCAATAACACAGGTATCAGTCAAAGTTTTCAGGAACTCAATCAGATCATCAACATTACTATCTAAATCAGCATCATCAAATGTCACCACCTGATGAACATTCGACACAGTATTCGCCCTATTTGTCTCTAGCTGATCCAAAGCAAATTGTGTGTTAGTCAGCATATCAGATGCCTGTAACGTTGGATTTAACAATGAAAAATCGTAGTTTGCTATTGCTTCATCCGGATTAAGCATGTGTCGGACTACCCCATCCAATGTTGTGTAGCCGCCAGCATGCCCCCATGGACCTGTCACCTCAACATTCAACAAAGTCGGTGTTCTAAATTTATACCTGTCCGCATCGTCGCCTGTTTCTCTGGCGCGACCAAAATCGTCATTGGTCAATGTGCCGTTATCATCGCCTTTACCGCGGCCAATCTGTGGCATCGCCAGCACATGATATGACTCATCTGTAAAGAAGTCGCCAGCGTGACAAGACGCACAATTCGCCCCACCATCTTCGATTGTATTAAAAAACAACATGGCGCCACGTTTTGCTGATTCGCTAATAGCATCCTCACTACCCTCTACAAAGTCTTTCCATGGCGTATCAATAAAGACCTGTGAGCGTTCATATTCACCAATCGCTTCAGCAATACGTCCATAGGTAATGGTTGCATCCCCAAACGCTGCGGTAAATTCAACATCCCAGCCGCCAAAAGCAGCTAATTTCGCCTCCAGTGCAGTGCGTAATGCTGCATTGTCATTGCCTTCCTCAAACTTAAAACCGCGCATTTCTTCAGGTGATGTCACTGGAAAACGTGATTGCGCTGCCGCCAATGTTGAACCCGAATCAGGGTCAGCTACACCAAATAACGAATCCGGTGTGCGGATACCCGCCCCATCATCACCGTTTGCACCCGCTGTTTTACCTAAACTTTCTACGCGACCATCATGAAACAATGCCTGATCCCACAAACCAAGATTAAATGTGGTAGGTGCATTTCTTGGTACGGTCGGTCCGCCATCGAACTCGCCGCCATCAAATGAAGGACCAGCAATCGTTACATTAATGTCATGAAAACGTCCAGGTCCTAGCAGGTCAGGTTTTTCTGCACCAACGCCAATCGGTAATGAAAGATCATCACCGCCACCCAGTGAGGGGTGATGACAGGTTACACAGGCTGAATCATCAACGCCACCCAGACCTTTGGTAAAAAAGAGTTTTTTACCTAATTGTGCTTTTGGGTCTTCAATAGACGGTAATGTTCTACCGGTGGTTGGGTCACCTGTAATTCCAGCAGCACTGACCAGGGCTAACAACTCGTCCACATCAACATTACCGATGTTTTCTTTATCACTACTACAGCCTGCCAGGTATAGGCATGCAGTGACGACTGGTAGCATGACAATACGTGATGAGATCAAACGTTTATTCTTAATTCCGACTAAATCTTTCATTTTCCTAACCTTATTTATATCAAACCATTATGGTTTATCACTCTTAGAACTTCCGTTAAAACTATTCAAAGAAACGTCGTAACATAAGCAATCAGACGGGTTCTGATTTTTGTGAGAATTTACATCATATGAATTATCTTTTGAATAACATTTGTCAATAAAATGAAAAAATGTGAAAAAATATGAAAAAGGTCACATATTAAAAACACTACTAGGGATACTCTGATTAAGTTAATTAATTTCAGACGTAGGAAGAATTGTCTGTATCTTTCACGAAGTGAGGCGCAATAGTCATTCTATTGTAACGATCTTCGGGGAAGGTACAGACAATTTTAACAAGTCTGAAATAATTGGACTTGTTCAGAGTATCCCTAGATGCGCCTAAAAAGAAAGAGATGCACAGGACAAAAGAGATGCACAGAACAGCGGCACCAATAGTTAAATACCTAAACCAACAAAACCAAAAATCAGATTTCAGCCAAAATCCGCTCCATCATATCAACCGCCTGTCCATGATAGCCGCCACCAAACAAATTCAAATGATTAATAATATGATAAACATTATAAAAAACCTTACGTAGCTCAAACCCGTCATCCAATGGATAAGCGTGTTGATAAGTTGCATAAAAATCTGCCGCAAACCCACCAAATACGTAAGTCATCGCAAGGTCAGCTTCCCTGTCGCCATAATAGAATGCGGGATCAAAGATTACCGGTGTGCCATCCGCCAGACCACCGACATTACCACCCCATAAATCACCATGAAGCATGGAAGGCTGAATTATTCGTCCTTCAAAAAGTTTGTGCATATTGAGTAACAGTCTTTCACCCAGCGACTGTAGTTCACCGCCATAACCATTTCCCGCCGCGAGCTCGAGTTGATAGCCCAGTCGCTGTTTGCGCCAGAACTCGACCCAGTCACTCTGCCATGCATTAGGCTGATGCGTTGCACCGATAGTGTTATTCATTCGCCAGCCAAATCGATCGGTCGTAACCCTGTGCATAGCAGCGAGTTGTTCACCTAATAGTGCCTGGTTGGCCGGCCCTTTTAGAGACAGGTATTCCATAACGATATAGCTTTGATCAGGGGTACTACCGAAACAGACTGGTTCTGGCACTTTTAAAGTATTACTTTCTGCCAGCTCTCCCAGACCTTCAGCTTCAGCAGCAAACATGTCTGCTCGATCGGGCTGATTAGTCTTTACGAAATATTGCTGCCCGTTTTCGCCTGACAACATAAATGCCGCATTAATACTGCCGCCTGACAAACTTTGTGTCCGCTCTAAAGAAAAAATCTCTCCTGTGGCTTGTTCGATATGCTGAACAATACTTTCCCATTGCGCCATGACGATCTCACTACGATTGTTTTTTGCAATTTACCACGGCTATTCCATTAAACAGCTGTTTTATGCACTAAGTTGCTGTTAATTTCGTAAAAAATAGCAGGTTTTGCACAAGTAAATTATCAGCCTCTAATATTCTAATATTTTTTCTTATAAAGTCCATTTATCAACACGCCACTAGTCAATATTAATATTTAAGTTGTTGTATTTATTAGATAAATAAATTATGCTCAAAAAACAACCAATCTAACAAATATGCTATTTTTATAGCAAAAAACTGTTCAAATATTTTTCTTTTCCACAAAGTTATCCACAGTTTTTGTGCGTAA
>Ga0316209_1002319_pt1 | contig 15615 bp, 16 predicted proteins | sample 6monopyrite_MG_FD_204945 | JGI IMG/M metagenome (GOLD analysis project Ga0316209, IMG submission 204945) | Microbial mat bacterial communities from mineral coupon in-situ incubated in ocean water Damariscotta River, Maine, United States -... | ecosystem: Environmental > Aquatic > Marine >...
TATAGATTTGGGTTTGGCTGTTTTGAATGAGTGCACTTAACAATCAATCAACTGCTATAGTAATTCTCAGGATACACATTAGTGGATGGATTTATAGAGATACCCATTCGGGCCATAGAGGCATAGTGATGTGAATTTTTAGTTTTATGGATATTGAGCAAATTAAAGAATCTTTAACTCATCATAATTTTGATGCAAGGTTTAATATTAAATTCACATAAAAATCATTCGAACTTACTGGGGCAAAGCCGTTAAATTTTTTGATTTTTATTTTATGCCCTGTCGGGCACGCGCGTCCTGCGGTTTTTGACTCGAATCCCTTCGAGCCAGTTAGTTTTTCTTCTACAGCTAAGAAAAAGTAACCAAAAAAATCCGCTCGCCAAACTATGTTCTTCATTCAATTATTTCTGATATTTGGCAGGTCGTTACAATGTGCTCGTGTTTGTTTAGCTGTGCCAAGGTTTGGTTATATAAAAATCAAAAAAACAGTTGGCTTTTGTTTGTTATTCGCTTATTTTAGCCAGCTATTTTATTGCCGCATAGCGAGGTGTTGACTCGCGGAATCAATATTCGGAGCCACTTTGAAAATTTTCATGTTCTTTTTAGTCCTTATTTCCTTCTTTGGGTTGTGTGATGACTCTGCTTTTCAAAAAGAAATTATTGGAAGTTGGATTACTGGACAACAAGATGAATATTTTGGTGCCCAGTGGTTTATAACTGAATATAAAAAAGACGGTACGGCTATTCATCGTCAGTTTAAAGATGCGTCATGCGAGACCACTTCGATTATTATTAATGGGGTCTGGGATATTCATAATGGCCAATTAACTAATGTTGTGTTGGGCAGTTCTGGTGATTTTGAAATGCCATCTGGAATAATGCTTGTTGACGAAATTATAAAGTTGGCAAATGGTGAAATGATCATATCAACTGATACCAATCGAACGGCATTTCGGATGAAGAGTGACAAGTGTTTATAGTTCATCTTTTTAATACCACTCTGTATTTTGCTTTACCGTTTCTTAGATGCTCGATGGCTTCATTAATTTGTTCAAATGGGAAGGTTTCTGTTTGTGGTTCAATTTTATGTAATTTAGCAAACGCTAACATTTTTTTGATAGTAGCCGGGCTACCCACAGGTGAGCTAGAAATCGAACGTTGCGCGCCCATTAATGCAAACACACTAACGTCTAAAGGCGCAGTGGTGGCACCAACAAAATGTAGACGACCTCTTGGTTTTAGGGTGTTTAAGTATAAGTTCCAATCTAATTTAACGTTAACCGTGGAAATAATTAGATCGAATTTTCTAACTGCATTGGCAATAACCTCTGGATCTTTGGAGTCTAGAGTAAAATGAGCCCCTAGCTCTAACGCTTCAGTTTTTTTTGCTTCACTTGACGTAAAAGCGGTAACCTGACATCCCCAAGCGTTGAGAAATTTTACTGCTAGATGACCAAGACCACCTATACCAATTACCGCCACTTTGTCGGTGGGTTTGATATCGTACTCAACCAATGGAGTAAAGACGGTGATGCCGCCACAGAATAGCGGCCCTGCTTTTTCTAAGTCTATACCGTCGGGGATCGCTACCACGCTGTTGGCATCTGCCCGCACTTTATCGGCAAAACCACCATGGTGGCGGATAATGGTACCTTTGGCTTTGGAGCACAAATTATGGTCACCTACTTCACAATAATTACACTGATTACAATAACCCGCGTGCCAACCTAAGCCTACATGTTGTCCACTTTTTAAGTGTTTCACTTGTGAGCCGACTTGGCTGACCTTACCCACCACTTCATGTCCCGGAACCAAGGGATACTTACTTTGTCCCCACTCGTTATCGATCATGCTTAGGTCGCTGTGGCAAATGCCACAATACATCACGTCGATTTCAACTTCTTCTGACTTAAGTTCGCCGGGATCAAATTGGTATTCTGTTAAAACAGCCTTAGCTGATTGTGCCGCGTATGCATTTATCATCTTGATTCTTAGTGTTCGTTATGAATATGAACATAGTAGCAAACCGACTATTTAACAGCGAATTTACTTTTTGTAAACGATTGCTAGATAAAACCTCATTGTAGTTTAGGTATTTATAGATTTTCTATAAGTGTTTAAAGTATTTTTCTTAAAATACATAGAGTTATGTTTTTATAAATAAAGCATTTAGTTAATTGAAATCGATTTACATGTTAATATGTTGTGTTGATTCTTATTTTGGAGGTTTTTGTGGCAACTTTGGGTATAAAAGATATTGCAGCTTTGGCAAATGTGTCACCAGCAACTGTGTCTATACCCGTCTCCCTTGAAGCTGCAGCGTCGTTGGCTGCTCTCACTCACCCCAATCACCTAGTACGCCTAGGCTCATGGGGCTGAGTTCCTTTGCCGCCTAGCTGCAACTCCAATGGCTTTGGGTATAGAGTGTTTAGTGCGCCAGATATGGTGTCTAAAAAAAACTTAAATAAAGTCAAAAAAGTTATCGATGAAGTGGGGTATCGCCCTAACCGAATGGGGGCAAGTTTGCGTACCCGGAAAAGTGGCAACATAGTGGCGATTATTCCAGATATTACTAACCCGGTTAATGCTGGGATCATTAGGGCCATTGAACAGGGTGCACAAAGTGCCGGTTATTCGGTTTTATTAGGTGATACTCAAGGTTTAGAAGAGCGAGAGCAACACTATGCAGACTTAGTGAGTCATGGCCAAGCTGACGGGCTTTTACTGTTTTGTTCGCGCATTCCATTTAAAACCGATCCTAATTTGCCTTTAATGGCGCAATTACCCCCTATGGTCAACGGCAATGAAAGAATTGATTCAGACGAAGTCGTGCAGGTAGCGGTAGATAATGTGGCTGCAGCAAAAACTGCGATCAATTATCTGATTTCTCTTGGTCATAAACGCATTGCTGCGATAACTGGACCAGAAGATATAGCCAGTTCCAATGAACGACTAGAGGGGTATCAGCTAGCCCTTAAGGAAGCCGGAATAGAACTGGATAGTGCATTGCAATTAGAAGGCGACTACCTCGTACAATCAGGGATGGATTGTGCAATTCAATTTTATAGGTGGCCCCGCGGTAGGTTCTACTCATGGTGACTTTATCCCAACTGGGCAATATACAAGGATCGATACGTAAACCTTGATATTCTGGGCGAATGCCTAACATATACTGGGTTGCTGCATAATAATTCCATGCGGCTGTGCCCGTTAACCATTAGTTTTGGCTTCCCCTAGCGTGGCTGAATCAGCCCCCGCGATCATTTGGCTATACACATAAGGTTCTGTTTTATGTAGTTGCTGCACATCTTGTAAAAATGCGGGAGTAATTTTGCTGTAATATTCATAAGCTTTTTCGCCGCGGCCTAACATGGCTTCTGATATGGTGATCCATGGGTTGTTATGGCAAAAAATCCCAGCATTTTCTTTATAACCTGGTGGGTAAGAGGTGATTTCACCTATGTATTTGTTATAACCCGTAAATGCTGGCTGATTAAGCATAATGCCGAAATCAGTAGATAAATGCTTTTCGACAGAATTCATGGCTTGTAACGCTTTGCCATCGTCAAAGCCAATGCCTGCCATGGCACAAAACCCTTGAGACTCTATAAAAATTTTGCCTTCTGCGTTGTCATTGCTGCCTATCTTGTCGCCATTGGCGTCGTAGGCTCGTAAAAACCACTCGCCGTCAAAAGGCACCACTTCATCTAAGATGCTGAAGTCACCTGTTTCTTTAATCTGTTCTGAAGTTAATACCCCGCTTCACTCTGTGAAGTTTCGCGTTCAGCGAAAGGGCTTGCCACGGGGTGCTTTATTTACCACAGCCAGGCGCATCAGTGGATGCCGCTATTTCTCGTGGTTTAACTGCGGAATCTAGATTAATGGGGAGTATCGATTCCCGAACGTGCTATATATGTTCTGTAAATAGAAAGTGGGTGAAGTGTAAAAGTTAGTTAACCTAACCAACGTTTACACCGCGCTTGCTCAATAACTTCTAAGGCTATGGTGTCATCTAGTGCTGGCGTAGCAATGAAGTTAAATTCCTTGAGTTTTTTGTCACGTATTACACTAAGTCGTGCGGTCTGACCAATAGTTAAGTTGTTGAGCAGTGCCATTAGGTTTTCTTTACCCACTACCCATTTATCTGCGGCTATCAATATATCACCTACTTGTAACCCGGACTCATAGGCCGCAGCTTGCTCTGTTACTTGAATGATTTGCACGCCTGTTTCCCTTGCTTTTATTTGTGCCCCAAATTCGATTTTTATAGGGGATGTTGGCATGATACCGCCTTTGTCATCTAGATTTTCTCTAGGCGAAAAATGACATTTAACGCCAAAGGTTTCTAGCAGTTTATCAAATGGTAATTCTTCGGTGGAATATAGGGCAGACTGGAAAAAATCACTTAGATCTAAATTCAGCTGTGCTTTTACAATATTCTGAACAACGTCGACTGGGGTAGGGATATGCGGTTTTCCATGTTGGTTCCACAAATGCCGCATCACATCGTCTAAACTATAATCTCCATCACTTTCACTTTTAATCAGTAAATCCAGACACATAGCCAAAACAGCGCCTTTGTTGTAGTAGCTGACAATGTTATTTACGGCACCTTCATCTTGTTTGTAAAACTTAGTCCAAGCATCAAAACTGGACTCGGTAATGGTTTGTTTAAAACGCCCACTGTTGCGTATCAGTCGGGTGAGGTTTTGAGCTACTACTTTCAAATATTCAGTTTGAGTTATGAGCCCCGCTCTAAAAAGACTAAAATCGTCATAGTAGCTAGTGAAGCCCTCGTATATCCATAATTGTTCTGTGTATTGCTCTTTGTCTAATGCTGCGCCAAACAACTCTTGAGGTGTGATCCGCTTTACATGCCAAGTATGAAAAAATTCATGACTGCATAAACTTAGAAATACTCGATAGCCATCTGTCATCCGTTCAGTATCAGAAATACTTGGCAAATCATTTCTACTGTACATTAACGCGGTTGAGCTCTTGTGTTCTAGCCCACCAAACGCATTATCTGTTAGCAGTGTGATAAATTGATAACGCGTCACCGGAGGGGGGCCGGCAAACAATTGAATATGGTGTTCACATACCTTGGTTAAATCTTTCGTTATGCGCTGAACCTCTGCTTGATGTCCACCTGCAAGAATGAGTTCAAAGTCCACACCTGCTGCAGAAAATGGCAAAATATCGAATTCACCTATTAACACTGGGTGTTCAATTAATTCTTCATAATTGTTGGCCCAGTATTCGCCAAATGCATGTGTGTTTGGCATCTTGGTTGGCATAGTAGTGGCAACCTGCCAGTGAGATAAGTCTGCTTGAGCAGGCTTTTGCAAGGTTAATCCGCATACTTTATCGGTTTGCCCTGCAACCGCCAAAAACATATTAGTACCGTTAAAAAACGCCATTTCATCGTTAATGTAGGCACCTCTTACTGATAAATCGAAGGCATAAACTTGATATTGGATAGTCAGTGCTGTGCTGACAGCCAGTGCTTGCCAAGTTTGTTTATCAAGTTTTAGGAGATTTATATCTTGTCCCTTATCATCTTGGGCACTGATTTTAACAATGTTTTTGGCGAAATCGCGGATCATATAACTACCAGGGATCCACGCAGCTAACGTTAGGATTTGTCCATTTTTATCTGGATTTTCTATACGCAAACTGATATCAAATAAATGCCCCGCAATAGATGAAACGTTAACATGGTAATGAATAGGAGATGGATGGGTAGGCATGATCTTTCTCAATTTAATGGTATTATACCCGTCTCCCTTGAAGCTGTAGCGTTGTTGGCTGCTCTCACTCACCCCAATCACTTAGTACGCCTAAGCTCATGGGGCTGAGTTCCTTTGCCGCCTAGCTGCAACTCCAATGGCTTTGGGTATACAACGATTTTTATGGTCTGAAGCCATAAATATACCGTAGTATGTTGTTGTTTCTATAAACTTTATTTAACATCAACTTTGAAGGCTTTCAGCCGATGATAACAACAAAATTGTTAGAGGATTATTAATTAAATGGCAATCTTGCAGGAAAAAGTTGGGCTGTCTAATGAAGACCTAAGAAAAATTCGCTCTATGCGTCCTGGCAGACCCGTTGATTTGCAGTTGACCACGGCCACAACTACCAAAAGGGTGAGAACCGAATTTGTAGGTATGGACGGCACCCGCTGTATGATTTTTAGATATCCAGATGAAGGTAAGTGGGGATCATTAGGTGATGGGATATTTAAAGATAAGTCGATAATCGCTAGATATATCCTTGAGGATGAAACCGGCGAAATCATAGCCTTCAAAGTAAAAGTCATATTAGTTGCCACCAAACCAAGCCATTTGATTTTTACGAGCTTTCCTCTGATTATTCAACGTCATGATTTACGTGCTGAGCCCAGAGCACAAACTCGAATTGCTGCTAGTTTGATTGATGAACTAAGTGATTCAGCTATATGTGATTCTGTGGTGTTGGATATATCAGTAAATGGTTGTCGAATGAGTATCGACAAAGGGGCAAGCGGCATTAAACCAAAACTTAGACAATTTGTGAAAATGTATTTTGCAGCATCAAAAGACAAAAAAATGTTTCTGACCGGCACTATTATGAACAGTAAGTCTGATGAAGTTAGCTTGTATTATGGTGTCAAGTTTGAAACACCTGAAGACGAAGTAAATCGGTTACTGCAGGATCTAATGTTGGTGACTAGCTAATTGCAAATATGATCGATAGTTGGGCAGGTTTTAATTGCTGCAAGTCAATCGAGTTGTTAAATTAGCGTTAATAAAATGCCAATGAGGTTTACATGCGTCAAATAGAGTTCCTGTTAAATGAGTATGGCGAAAGTCACAAAAACAAAACTAATATTCTTATTCATGCAATAGCAGTACCGGCAATATATTTTGTCACTCTGGGACTTGTTTGGTCTATTCCCACTCCAGCTTTTCTGGATCATTTTGCTGTCACTTGGGCGCATATTCTGGTTATGCCAGCGTTGTACTATTACTTTCGTTTGTCTGGACCAATAGGCGCAGCTATGACACTACTATCCGTATTGTCTTTGTATGGCATTCAACTACTGGAGACGTTAGATATTTCAGTTTTGAAATTCAGTATCGCTTTGTTTGTGGTGATGTGGATTTTGCAATTTATTGGACATCATATTGAAGGTAAAAAACCTAGTTTTTTGAAAGATTTGCAGTTTTTACTAGTGGGACCTGCTTGGTGGTGGGTACATTGGTTAAAACGTTTAAATATCAATTATTAACCTTTCTCTTCAAATCTGTATACAGTTGCGATAAAACACCGTGAATCTAAGACCAAGGGAAAGTTTCCTTGGTCTATTTTTTGTATAATTATTTCCAGTCCATTATTCAGGAATACATGTGCCTAAGTGGGAAAAATTAGTCGATAGCCGCGAACGGTTGTTTTGGACCTTGCATACAGCGGGTTGGTGTGGCTTTGCTATTGTTTACTACATAGGCTCTTTTCTACAAGAAATGCGCAGTATATGGCTATTTGTCATAGTACTTAATGCCTATGCAGGTTGGTTGCTGACTATTCCCCTTCGATATATATATCGCAAAGCGTTGACCTTAACCCCCCTTAAAATGCTTTTTCTTGTCGGCGCCAGTTTATATTTTACCGCGTTAATTTGGACCTTGGTTAAAAATGTCAATAATTGGGAAATATACAAAAAAGGTTATCGACCAGATGAGTGGTATTGGTATTTCAAGGACACAATCAATTCTTTGATAATGATTGGATGTTGGACCGGCGGCTATTTTGGTGTCAAAAACTATCAGATGTTATTAAGAGAAAAACAAAATGTGCTTAAAGCCTCTTCAATGGCTCATCAAGCCCATATTAAAATGCTTAGATACCAACTAAATCCGCACTTTTTGTTTAATACGCTAAATGCTATTTCAACACTTATTCTGATGAAAGAAAACAAAACCGCTGAGTCTATGGTCAGTCGTTTAAGTGATTTTTTGCGGTACTCTCTTGACAAAGATCCCATTAAGCGAGTACCGCTCATCCAGGAAATTAAAGCGCTAGAACTGTATTTGGAAATTGAAAAGGTGAGATTTGAGGATCGCCTTACGGTGGTTTGGGACATAGAGGAAAAGACCAAAGTTGCCCTAGTGCCTAGCTTGATTTTACAGCCAATTATTGAAAATTCTATTAAGTTTGCCATTTCCAAATTAGAAGACGGCGGTAGCATCAGTATTTCAGCTAAAACCTTTGGTCGTGATTTGATGCTAAACGTCAGCGACAATGGTCCTGGCGCTGAGATTAAAAACGGACATTTACCTACAAGCAAAAACGGGGGAGTAGGCTTGCGAAATATTAAAGAGCGATTAGAGGCTTTGTATGTCAAAAACTATTCTTTTGTTATATCCCATAATTATCCTACGGGCATCAAAGTTAATATCCGTATTCCATACGAAATAAGTGAGCACTCAAATGACGCAAAAATTGAGAATTAGTACTGTCATAGTTGATGACGAACCTCTCGCCCGCAAGGGGTTATCATTACGTTTGGCCGAGTTTGACAATATTGATATTGTTGGAGAGTGTAAAAATGGTATCGAAGCTGTGACACTTATTCCGCAAGTGCGTCCTGATTTGGTGTTTTTAGATATTCAAATGCCAGGGCTAAATGGTTTTCAAGTCATCAATAAATTGCAAGAACTTAAGCAACCCATCCCCTTGATTGTGTTTGTGACTGCCTTTGACTCCTATGCCATCAAAGCTTTCGATGTACATGCTTTAGACTATGTCTTAAAACCAGTGGATGGAAGGCGTCTGAAAGACGCTATTGATAAAGTATTATTGACCTTAGAGCGCGAACAACAGGATGGTAATAATCAAAAACTCGCCAGACTGGTTGCAGATTTCACTGGGGACGACTGTGAAGATATTTTGCGAAAACTCGCCAGCGGTGAAAGCATTACTACTAACCCTTATCCTGATATTTTGGCGATAAAAGATGGTTCAGAGGTTACTCGTGTAGCGGTAAATGATATTCAATGGATAGATGCGGCAGGTGACTATATGTGTGTACATGCAACGGATCAGACGCATATTATGCGCCGTACTATGAAAGAACTAGAAAACGACCTTGACCCCAAGAAGTTTGTTCGAGCCCATCGTTCGGCTATTGTGAATATTAAATTTGTGCAAAAAATGGTCAGTCATATTAGTGGCGAATACCACTTAATACTAAATAACGGCACAGAACTCAAAGTCAGTCGTAGTCATAGAGATCGGGTTAAAGAGATGATTAGATTATAGACTAAACAACTGCTGTTGGATCTTCAATAAATATTCATCAAGCGGCTTTTTTTGTTGCCAACTTATTTCAATAGGGTGCGTGACTAATTGACTATTGTGCTCACCTACCATGATATTGTTTTGCCCCGCTAAGGCTTGCTCAACCGCATACGCACCTAACTTTGTCGCTAAAATTCTGTCTTGGCTAACCGGTGACCCGCCTCTTTGCACGTGTCCTAAAATAACGGGGCGACACTCTATTTGAGTTTTATCAGTGATCATTTTCGCCAATGTTATGACACCACCAGGTAACAAGTTTTCGCTAGTAACCACTATGAAACTTGAAATACCACGTTGACTGTAAACCGCGTGCAGATGTTCAATAATGTTATCGACTTCTAGATCAATATCATAGCAATCCTCTGGGACCAACACTCTATCAGCAGCGGCTGCCACGGCAGCATTTAGGGCAATAAACCCCGCATATCTGCCCATTACTTCAATTAAAAATATGCGCTCAAAAGCATCTGCCGTATCACGTACTTTATCGATAGAATCGAGTGCGGTTTCTATGGCCGTATAATAACCAATAGTGGCATCTGTGCCGCTAATGTCATTGTCTATGGTGCCAGGCAAGCCAATAACTTGCCCCTTGAAGTATTTACATAAATGATGCGCACCACGAAAAGAACCATTACCGCCAATCACTAACAAAACATCTACATTTAATTCCTGTAAATTATTGGCTGCGGCTCTGCCACCTTCCTCAGTGTGAAAATCATCACAACGACCACTTTTTAATATAGTACCGCCTCGTTGGATTATGTTGGTCACATTGGATGGCGCGAGTAATTTGTACTCTTGGTCAATTAGGCCGTTATAACCATGTTTATAACCGATCACTTCAAGTTCATAATGCTCGGCTGTGAGCACAATTGAACGAATGCAAGCGTTCATACCCGGGGCATCACCACCAGATGTCAAAACAGCGATTTTTTTCATAACGATCTCTTTAATGTGATTTCTTTAATCTAGGGTAGAATGCAAATACTTTGTAAACAAGATTTTTTGTAGAAAAATTAATCAGTTAGTCGAACTGATACGGAAGTGATTAATACTATTTGGAAAATTATGAAGCTAATGTAAAAGGTTTAGAATGCCTCAACCCAGAGACTGCGCAAATAGTTTGTTTTAGGTTAAATACTCGGTTGTTTTTGGTAAAGTAATCACGGCTGTTGACATTTCATATCTCGACTGACATATGAAAGGTCAACAGGCCCTAGGTGTAGCAAAAAGGAAAAATAACGTGTTTGATTTTTGTGTGGTGGGAGGGGGAATGGTGGGTTCGGCCATGGCTCTAGGTTTGGCAAAGCTTGGCTTTAAGGTCGCAATAATAGAACCTTGTATGCCTGTTCCATTTGAACCTGAACAGCCACCTGATATGCGAGTATCTGCCATCAGTTTAACCTCGGAAACCTTGCTGCAAGATCTAGGTGTTTGGTCTGAGATCCAAAATATGCGTTTGTGCCCATATAAACGTTTGTCAGTATGGGATAAGCCATCTTGCCGCACAGATTTTGATTGTTCGGCTATTGACCAGCCTCATCTGGGTCACATTATTGAGAATCGACTTGTTCAGTTAGGCTTACATACTGTAATTGGCACTGATCCACAGGTGGTGTTTTATAAGGGCCTGAAAGTTACCAATGTAACATCTACAGATGTTGCTAATATCACCCTAGAAGACGGACAGATTATTGCAGCGAAAATGCTGATAGGTGCAGACGGTGGCCAATCTGCGGTGCGAGATGCTGCCAACATAGGGGTGCAAGGTTGGCAATATGCACAACAGGCCTTAGGCATTAAAATTAAAACCTACGAGGTGCAACAGGATATTACTTGGCAACAATTCACCCCTGAAGGACCTATGGCATTTTTACCTCTATATGATGGTTTTGCATCCCTTGTTTGGTATCACAGTACAGCAGACATACAACAATTGAAAAGCTTATCTAAAGCAAAGCTAAAACAACATATATTACAACATTTCCCAGCTGACTTGGTAGATTTTGAGGTGCTTGATGTGGCTAGCTTTCCACTGACACGCATGCACGCAAATCAATATTTCAAAGGTAACACTGTGGTAATTGGTGATGCCGCCCATACCATCAACCCGTTGGCAGGGCAGGGAGTCAACTTGGGCTTTAAAGATGTAGCTGCTTTGCTTAGTGTTATCCGTGAAGAGCTAGAAACAAATGATCGCTCTGCAGTGTTACAGCCAAGGCATTACAATCATTGGTTACAGCAATACCAAGTAGCTCGCCGTAGAGATAATTTAGTCATGATGAGTGCCATGGACTTGTTATATTCCACCTTTAGTAACAATAATATGCCACTTAAATTGTTGCGTAATCTAGGTTTGAAATTGGCAAATCATGCCGGCCCAATAAAAAATAATGCGATGAAATATGCGATGGGTTTATAACCTAATATTAAATCCTAAAAAGAGTACACAATAGATGACGGTATTAATAATTTTGGCAGTGTTGTTTATTGCCCTAGTGGTGATTGTTCCACTGATTGAACGTTCCAACTTCCGAATGTCCAACGAACAAATGGCTAAGTTTGGTCGCTGGATCTTACCTTTGTTAGTTATAATGGTGATCATCCAATTGGTTATGTATTACGCTAAGTAAATTCCTTACACAGAATATTGTTTTTCACCGTTTTTTGATTAATTAAAATAGGCAGATTAAATGGCAGTTCATTGGTACCCCGGGCATATGCACAAGGCTCAAAAAGAAATTAAAGAAGCATTGCCGCAAGTTGATGTGCTGATTGAAGTGCTGGATGCACGTATTCCTTATTCCAGCGAAAACCCAATGATTGCTCAGCTACGGGGAGATAAACCCTGTATCAAAGTACTCAGTAAAACGGATCTTGCTGATCCTGAAGTGACCGCCGCTTGGCAGGAATTTTTGGAGCGCGAAAGGTCAGTTAAAACCTTTACTTCTACTACTGAAGAACCGGCCAAGATGAAACAAATCTTGGAGTTGTGCAGAAAAATGTTACCTGAGAAAGATGCTAGCGTGAAAGCTATTCACACTATGATAGTGGGCATTCCTAATGTGGGTAAATCGACCCTCATCAATATCTTAGCCGATCGCGTTATTGCTAAAACAGGTAACGAAGCGGCCGTTACTAAAACCCAACAACGCATTAGTTTAGGTAATGGTATTACCTTATTCGATACGCCTGGCATATTGTGGCCAAAATTAGAAAATCCTAATAGTGGTTATCGATTAGCTTCCACAGGTGCAATTAAAGACACCGCTATGGAATATGACGATGTGGGCTTTTTTGCCGCAGATTATTTGATTAAAGTCTACCCAGAATTACTTAAAGCACGTTTCGAGTTAGAAAATATACCTGACACCGAAATTGAGTTTCTAGAGTTAGCTGCGGCTCGTCGTGGCGCATTAATGACAGGTGGGCGGGTTAACCTGCATAAAATATGTGAAGTCTTAATTAACGAGTTGCGTTCTGGCAAACTGGGGCGTATTAGCCTTGAAACACCAACGATGATTGAGCGAGAGGTAATAGAAATGGCTGAAGTTGCGGCTAAAAAGGCCGCAGATAAAGTCGTTCGTAAAGAGCGTTTTAAAACCGGCTCTCTGACACCTGATAAAAAAGACCGCAAAGAAAAGCGTCAGAATGATAGGGCAGAGCAGTCAGCTCGCATGAAAAAACAATCAAGTCGTAGGAAATAAATATGTTATCTAGCTTAGTTATATAAGCAATTACCAGATGCAAGATTGTAATTCCTGCGGAAAGTGCTGTATCAAATACAGTAATGGCGATTTGTCTGCTTCAGATCAAGATATTGATATGTGGCAGCTGTTTAAGCCTGATATCGCTGCCTATGTTAAAAAGGGCTTGATTTGGTTTTCACCGCAAAGTGGTAAACAATACTCTTTGTGTCCTTTCTTGCGGGAAGCTAAAAACCCAGAGCAGCCGCAAAAAACACTCTATACCTGCGACATATACTACGACCGCCCTGAAGACTGTCGTTTTTACCCTGTCACAGTCAAACAAATGATCAACGATGAATGTGAGATGTTGCAACAAGGGGACTTGGACAATCCCCACAAAGCGCAAAAAGATTTAGATAAGTTATTAGAAGATAGTCGTCCTAGTTATGACTAGCAATGTTTTACCAAATTCCTTTTTCTGATTTACCCTGTATTTCACAATCCCCCGCTTTGTAAGTGATTTTTTTACCGCTATCCCGTTTGGCAAAATAATCTTTACTGATGGAGACGATAGTGGGGGTCATCCAAACTAATGCAGTAATATTGATCACAGTCATTAAGCCTAATGCCATATCCGCCATCGCCCAAACCTCCGGTAATGCGGCCATAGAGCCCCATAAAATCATCATTAGATACCCCGCTGTGTATGCCGCGCGGCCAGATTTATTGTCGAGTTTAAACATGTGCAGGTTACTTTCTCCATAAGCGTAATTAGCGACTACTGAGGTAAATGCAAACAAACTAATGGCTGCTGCGACAAAATCTCCACCGCCTGCGCCTAAGTGAGACGTCATCGCATCTTGAGTCAGGCGTATACCTTCCATGCCTTCGCCCGATGCACCGCCAGCTAATAAAATAACCACTGCCGAACAGGTACACAAAATCATAGTATCGATAAACACACCGAGCATTTGTACGTAACCTTGAGATACTGGGTGGTTTGGGTTAGGTGTGGCACTTGCAGCGGCGTGAGGTACACTACCAGAGCCAGCTTCGTTAGAATATAGCCCACGCTGCACACCGTGTTTAAATGCAGCGCCCATAGCACCAGCGCCTGCTTCTTGTAGGCCGAAAGCAGAGGTGATAATGTCCCACAACATGGCAGGCACTAAATTGATATTTAGAAAGGTAATCGCTAGGGTAACCAACACATAAGTCACTGCCATAAAGGGCACAACCCACTCGGCAAACTTTGCGATAGCCCGTAAACCGCCGATCACGATCAATCCAGCTAAAACAATAATAACTAAACCAGAGTAAAGGGTAGGGATTTCATATGCGTGATTGAGTGCGTCGGTAATAGTATTGGCTTGTACGGCACTGAAAATAAAGCCATAACCCAAAAATAAGAACAACGAAAATATAACCGCTAACCAACGTTTGTTAAGACCCTGTTGAATATAATAAGCGGGGCCACCACGATATTCACCATTGGTATCTTTCACTTTATAGAGTTGCCCTAAGACACTCTCAGCGAAGCCTGTAGCCATACCAAGGATGGCGATAACCCACATCCAAAAAATGGCACCAGAGCCACCTAATGAAATCGCCACGGCAACACCTGCTAAGTTACCAGTGCCCACTCGAGCAGATAAACTAGTACATAAAGCCTGAAACGAACTAATCCCCGCCTTATCACTTTTAGTGCTGCCTTTCATTACCGAAAACATATGGCCAAAATGACGGATTTGAATAAACCCTAGTTTTACCGAGAACCATACGCCCGCCGCCAGCAACATATAAATGAGTATTTGGCCGTTACCCCAAAGGATATTATTAATAAAAGCGACGATTTCGTTAATCAAGGTAGGGCTCACAAGATGTTGAATTAATTATAGAAGTTTGCCGCTTATAGGTACCGGTGTCTAGGGTAATGTGTCACACAAACAAAAACGCCAAGCTCAGCTTGGCGTTTTTGTTGAAACATGGCTGGGGTAGCTGGACTCGAACTAACGGTATAACCGCGGATCAAAATCTTCTATCACAAAAACCAATTTTTTTAAAATGGCTGGGGTAGCTGGACTCGAACCAACGACATAGTCGCGGATCAAAACCTGTTAACACGAAAACCAAATATTCTTAAAAATGGCTGGGGTAGCTGGACTCGAACCAACGACATAGTCGCGGATCAAAACCTGTTAACACGAAAACCAAATATTCTTAAAAATGGCTGGGGTAGCTGGACTCGAACCAACGAATGACGGGATCAAAACCCGTTGCCTTACCACTTGGCTATACCCCAAGGGAAATAGATTGTTTTACAATTTATCTATAAAAAAGCTATTGAGTCAGTAAAATTGAATCAAACGACTTTAAAAAAATGGCTGGGGTAGCTGGACTCGAACCAACGACATAGTCACGGATCAAAACCCTACGTACACACAACGAACTTTACAAGAATGGCTGGGGTAGCTGGACTCGAACCAACGACATAGTTGCGGATCAAAACCTTCTATCGCAAAAGCCAATACTTATAAAAATGGCTGGGGTAGCTGGACTCGAACCAACGAATGACGGGATC
>Ga0316209_1002321_pt1 | contig 15611 bp, 4 predicted proteins | sample 6monopyrite_MG_FD_204945 | JGI IMG/M metagenome (GOLD analysis project Ga0316209, IMG submission 204945) | Microbial mat bacterial communities from mineral coupon in-situ incubated in ocean water Damariscotta River, Maine, United States -... | ecosystem: Environmental > Aquatic > Marine > Coastal...
TGCTATCAACTAAATCCCTGTCGAATTTTATTTTTACATCTACCTGGCTTCCTTTATGGCCAGGCAATACTAAATCACCTTTAAAAAAATCAAACCCGTATTCACGTCCTCTTTCTGGTATTTTTATGGTGACTCTTTTTGCGTACATTGAAATAGGGTTTCTTGTTGGCCGCAATAAAATAGAAACGTCCTGATCCTTTTTATGGTTAACTGAGACTTTTTTTTCACTTTGATAATATCCCTTTTTATTTGCTACTACACGAACCGAAAAATAACCTGGCCCCGATAAATCTACGCGGCCTTCACTATCTGTTATGCCCTGCGTCTCTGGACCCGGCACATAGTCCAGCATAAGCGTACTGAAGCCACCTTTTACTGATACACCTTCCATCGGTTTTTGGGCTTCGTCTACCACATGTACCGATAAGTTCGCTGTCGGTGCGCTGGCACATGCATTGAGTGACAGGGTCAATATAAAGATGCCCATTAGCATTTTTATTTTCATTATTTAAATTCTCCAATCTCTAACATCAAATCAAGTGAATGATACACATACGGCAAAGCAACATTTCTAATATCACTGTGTAACCAACGTGTGTTTAAATCCGTAGATGCTGTACGCTCACTTGGCCATAATTGATTATTACCTCGCAAGTCTTCCATATTAAAGTTTCTATCACCGAAATCATTTAATCTATTTACTGGATTCGCAGCAGCTGCAAAACTCATTGCTGGTATACCACTGGCCAACAAATCCCATGCATGTTGATTGTTTTGCAATGCAACTGTACTGGCAATGGGTTGATACAGATAACTATAGCCATTTTCATCATTTTCAAAATGCGATAACTTTTTGAAATATCCATATTGTGCTAATTCATCCTGAGTCAGCGCGCCATTATTACCACCATTCCAAGCGGTCACTGCATCTGCGGCAGAATAGAGCTTGTACTGTGATGACGATGGATCTGTATCATCATAACTAGGGTCTTCTTCACCAATAAAGGCCCAGTCATCTTCTACATTATTAAAGTTCCATCCACCACTGCATTTAAACACTGTCCAGGCGATCAGGTTTTTACACCCCTTACCTATTTCTGACATCACCCAGGCATGTTGTGAAAAATCTAAATCCCAAATATTTGTCCAGAGAGCACTTGAAAAACTTTCACTGGTATTCGCATTTTCTAATACGTCTTCACCCGGTGAATAAAAGTTATAAGCAACCGACACCGCACCACCAAAGTAGTCTTTCCAGGTGAGTGTTCGGCGATCATCCCCTTGCCCAAATAATTGATACCAATTAGCACTATATAATTTTTCAGGGTAATTTTGCCAATCAATCTCAGTCATATTATCTTTCATGGTGACACCATTTCGACCTACGGCCTGATCACTGGCATAGGCTTCGATTGGTGCAGCCGCATTAATCATAAAGTATCGCGTTGGTGATAGGCCGCCATGCGCGATGGCATTCGAAACTACAATATTACCTAAACTGTGACCGGCAACAGTCAATGGCCCAGGTTCAGGCATTGCACGACTGATAGCGGCATTTAAACCCATGCTGGTTTGGAAGGCATTGTAGACGGCATGATGATAATCAAGCCCTGTATCGCCATGCCAGTTCACGCCAATAAAGCGACCATTAAAACCTAATCGGTGGTAGCGTTTAAACATTTCCGCATTCCAACCACGTGCTGCTTCAGAAGACACATCGTAACCATGTACAAACACTAAATAGTTAGCATCTGTTCGGTCATCCGGGTTATTCAATGGATCATTTGTATTTTCAATTAAGCCCTGCTGGGATGCAGCCCCCCGTTGGGTTGCCAACGGCTTTAAATCAATATTTCGATACATGTTTTCAACAATATCAATTTTTAGTACTAATTCAGCATGGGCAGCAATACTGTTGTTGCTATTTTTAACGACTTCTAATTTTAAGGGGGCTCCTGTGTTTTGCGTGGCCTCAACTAAAATAATGCCACCTTGATTTTGCAAAATCTTGTTTAAAAACTCAGGGCTTAAATTGACGCCATTACTGGTTATTTCCTGTACCTCTTTATTTGCTAAACCCGCCGCTACTCCCGTATGTTTTAAAGGTGCATCCACTGTTTCCCACGCATTTATACTCATAGGATACAAATCTGTTTCTGTAAATTTTAGTGCATTATCCGCATGTACTAACCGATAGGAATATTCTGTTATCGGGAAAGTTTCCAGTGCAGATTTAGCATCAATATAAACTGGGAAAAAATCAACTAGATCACGCATTCCATCAATTAAGTTATCACTATAATCAGCCGTTCCCTTTCCAGGGACATCACCAGTTGAATCTTTCCCTGCACTAATTTCACCCACATCATCGTCATCATTCACCCAGAATAAAAACGGTGTTTTTGTACTATTAACTGTGTCGATAAAATCAGTATCATTTTTAACAGTGGATTGTTTTATGATTTTTCCATCATTATTCATATCTGCAATGAGGCGAATTTTCTCAAAGGCAAACTCCCACAAAATATTCGCACTGTCATTATTCTGATACAAACTAATCGTGATGTAATCGGTTTCATCTAACAGAGAAAGGTGCTCGGGATTATCAAAGCGAACAATGCCGCCCGGTGTAATCGTCGCTTGTGCTTCTTCTGCACCAATGGAAAAGACTAACTCACGGTCACCACTAAAACGTTCCAAAGGATCAAATTCTGATCCCGTTAAATCATAAAGCAATTCCGCATAATCTATGTCACCACTCAACAGTGAACCAATTAATCCTGCGCTGTTTTCAAGGGATAAATCTATATCCTGAGCATCACCCACATTAGGCTGTAACCGCAACATTTGCTTCTGAAGGTCATACACCGAAAACTGCATCTCAGGCCGATACACCCACTGGTAGATCGGCGCTACTTCCGCCGGGTCGGCATTGTTGTCTCGGGCGAGTTTGCGCGCGGCATTGGTGAGCTTTTCATCGTATATCGCGACTTTAAACGGCACGTAGTTCGCGGGGCGTTCACCTAAAATACCTTGTCGGCCACTGGGGGTGAAGTTAGCAAGTTCTTGCGTGGGTTGGCCACTGATATGAACGTAAAAATGTTCGGGCCGGTTGTCTTCGGGGATGAAGATGGTTTTGGTGTGCGTGCCGGGGGTAATCGCAAATTGTGAGACGAAGTTGCCGGGTGCGGCATCGTCCAGGCGATCGAGGCCGCTGCTTTTTACCACTTTGGCTAAGCGTGCGGTGTAGCCCGGCAGGTCATCCGGCAGCGGGCTGCCGTCTTCGGCGTACCATTCGGTGGTGATGACTAACAGGGTGTCGCTGGTCAGCCCACTGCCTTCAAAGCCCACCAGTTGTTCGCGGGTCTCGCCTTTAGTGATGCCCGCCTCGACTTTGCTGCGCCGTTCAACGCGGATTTTTAGGTTGGGGGGCAGCAGCTCTGCCTGCGGTGACTGGGTGCCGAGCAGGGCCTGGTTGGCATTGCTGTCGATTTGCACACGGCTCATGCCGAGGTAGCCGCTGCGGCGGTTGATGAAGTAGGTGTTGAGGTATTCGCCGGGGCGCAAGGCGTCTTTCCAGGCATTGGGGTTGCTCGCACCGGTGCTGTTGCCACTGGCGGCCTGGTAGGTGCGGGCGCTGCCGGTGGGGCTGTTAAAGGTGGATTCACCGAGGTAGGTGCTGAGCGAGGTCCACAGCACCGGGGTGTTGAAGTAAATCGTGCCGTTGGCTTCTATGCCGGCACTAAACGAGCCGCCTTCGCCGATGCCGGTTAAGGCGTTGCCTTGCAGTTTGTTGCGCTCTGAGTAGCGCTCGCCGGTGGATTCACGGTAGGTGAGGATGTCGGTATCCACCAGGTCGGCTGCGCTGATTTGGCTGAGCAGGCCCTGGTGGCTTAGGTCGGGGTCGATGTCGAGCTGGCGGCGCAGGTCTTCGTTGATGACTTTGTTGGTCACGGGGTCGATTTGTTTGGGTTTACCGCCCAGGTACACTGCCACGGCGACGGCCAGCTCGGGGTTCGTTGTTTCCAGATCATCTATAGTCACCAGCACCTGGGTGTCGACTATGCCATCGCCATCCAGGTCGAGGTTATCGGTGGTGGTTTTGTTAAAACTGGGGGCCGTATAGGTGTATTCGGTGGTGGCGCCTATGCCGATACTGCCGCCACCTTGCGAGGTGTTCGACAGCTGGTTGCCCGTGCCCGTAATCAGCAACAGGTCGACGATAAAGTTGTTGTTGAATTCAAAGGCAAAGGCATCTTCTAATAAGATTAAGTCTGCCGCCAGGCCATCATTGCCACCAATGCCATCCATTGCGCTATAGCCGGTGCAGGTGTCGCGGGTGGACTGCGTCATGCCCCAGGATTGCATGGGTTGTTTGGCGCGTGGGTTAAAGCTTCGGTAGTATAAATCTAAAAACACAAAGCCGTTGAAGCTATAGCTAAACCCTGGGCACGGGGCGATGCGCCCTTCGATAATGTAGCGACCGGTTTCACTGACGATGCCCGCAAATTGGGTGTAGGTGTTATAGCCCACCATGCTGCCGGTCATTGGGCCTAACAGTTGATCGCCGGGGCTGCGGATGATGTCCTTATCATTGCCTGGGCCGGCATCGCTGATGCCGCCGCTGCCATTGTCCAGCCCAAACATGGCGACTCGAAACGCGATGTTGTAGTTTGAGGCAAACAGCACATTACCCGCTGCACTCAGTAATACCGCGGTGGTGCTGTCGCTGACGCCTGGGTCTTGCGGCAGGTTTAGGTTGACCTTGCTGGTGAGCAAGGCGGGTTGTATGTCATTTCCACTCAGGTCGAGTTGATACAGGCGTTTGCCATTGGCACTTAAACGGTAGCTGGGGTATTGTGCGATGAGTGCGCTATAGCGAGTGAAGGTTTGACGGTAGGCCGCCGCACTCATTACCTCGGCGTTTTCGTACGCGCCCACCGCTTCGCCAATTTCACTGATCACATCCCCATAGGCATCGATTTGCGCATAAACAGGCTGGCCACTGGGGCCTCGCACTACATTACGCGCCGCCACATAACCCTGCTTAAAAATAGGTGCACCCGAATAATCCGTCACCACGCTGTGCGCGGTATACGGCAGTGCACTGAGTATGGCAAATGCACTTAGCTGGCTTAGCCAGGTAAGCCTAGTCTTAGGCTTACGCTTGACCGTGGATTTGGCCGTAAGTTTGGGCGTGAGTAATGAGATACGTAATTTTATAGGCATAAGTGGTTACTGGCTTAATGCGGATTTAAGGGCATTGAGGCTGATATTGCCCTCTGCGTAATCTTTTAATATAGCGGCGTTATCAGGTACAACTAAGGCATAACCCAGATAGGATAAATCGGCCAACTCGATGGCTTGCGTACTGAGTACGCGACGATTTTCAATCATCCCCGCACCGATGGGCTCAAACAGTTCGGATTGATTATTAAAGCCCAGCAAGACAACATAACTGCCCTCGGCCGGTAGGTAGTTATACTCACCATTTAAGGTAGGCATGGTGAACGCAAGGTTAACCGTGCCGTTTACCGCTATGCCCATCGGTTGAATACTGTACATCCAGTGCGGTATGGCTGAGGGTAATGCGCTATAGCTCAAGCCGCCCAATTCAAGCATTTGTACGTTGATATCACCTTGCTTACGCCCATCGGGGAAATACACCGTGGCATTGCTAAAATCAACCTGTAAATCACCGCCATGCAATGAGGCGGGTTCACCGCTGTTAATGCGCTCAAATGGGGTATTGGCATTAATAAAGGTAAGCTGTGCAAGGGGTAATTTTGACACTCGACCGGCTTCAATAATCACCCAGCGTTCCAGGGTGCCGTAATGGCGGTTTACAAGGCCTGGGTTAAAGATCATTTTATAACGACCTGCGGGCAGTGTATTTTGTGCAGTATCACCATAACCAAAACCATAGTTGCCCTGATTATCACTGAGCACTTCCCGATTGAGTGCGGGGATGCTGACGCGAATTTGCTGCAAGGGTTCGTTAAAGTTATTCATAATGCTGCCTTGCAAGAAGGTAGGCAAGGCGCGCACTTTATACGATTGCTTGGCCAGCACGGTGCCATCGTAAATAACATCGACATACACCGTGGCACCGTATGAAAATTCACGGCTGGGGTAAAAACTAACCAGGGTATCTTCTGGGTAAAAGGCTAAGCCACCCAGCACGGCCTGATAATTTCTATCGACTTGTTTGAACTTGATTTCCTGGTTTTCAAGTGCGCTTTTGCCTTCTAACGCGTCTAAATCATAGGTTTCGCCGGTAAAGGTTTCATACACGTTTACCTCAATGAGTGAACGATTAATGGGGCGATTAAAATACACGGAAATAGGCAGATGCGGCTCAACCCCCATTTGTTGATTTGCAGGGTCACTGTTACTCACTTGCAAAGGTATTTGCGCGGCATTGGTTACATTAACAAAGGTTGTCGCTTCCGCTAAAAGTTTACCGCTGGCATCTTGTACCTTAATGCTGATGCTGTGGCGACCTTCTGTATTAGGTATTGTAAGGCTGGCCTGTGCAACGGCTCCGTTAACATTCATGGTTTGCGCGGCATCTTGCTGATGAGTAATGAGTGCCTGATATCCCTCTAGCCAATCAGTAAACTGTGCTGTTACCTCAAGCGTTGTACTGTCACCTGCGATTAATAAGGCTTCATTTTCTAGCGGCGCTATAAATTTTATACCGACACTGACATCGGCATACAAAATTAAACCTTGCTGTGTTTGTAAACCCGCCTGATCCCGTGCAACTATATTAAGCAGCTGGTTTTCTGCAGCGGGCAATGTAAGTGCGGCTTCAAATGTATATTGATTAGCACTTATTCCCGGTAATAAATTAACCGACTGATTATTAATACTTAAGCTGGCAATATTCGCATCACTCACTGTTCCACTTAATAAATACGGATTGGCATTGACTGTATTTACCGCGGGTTCTGCTTGTAAACTGGCATCACTTAAAATTATTTGTGGCGACTGCGTATCTTTAATTACCGTTAGGGTTTGTGTGGTGCTTGCGCCTTCTGCATCCGTTGCGATAACGTTTATAGCAACCTCGCCTTCGGCCTGCAAACTCATGTCGATAAGGGTATTAAAACTTAAGCTGGTTTGCGTGGCGCCACCCAGCACAATTTGTTCGCCGTTTACACTGACACTAGCAACACCTTTAGAACTTGTTGCGCTACCCACTACACTTATTTGATTTTCAGGGGTTACTAAAAAGTTGTTTGGTGATGCCATAAGAATGATAGGTACAGCATCAACTTCATTACTAGATGCAGTTTGATAGCTTACTTGTGTTTGTGTTACATCACTGCCCAATGGGCTATCAACTCGCACACTTAATATATTGATGCCACTTTGCAATAACACATTATTAAAACTAAAGGTATGCGTACCTTCTAGCGTGCCGGCGCTTGGGAATATTTGTTGGCTATTAAATTCAACCCGTAAATCGGTACTCGGTTGGCTGCTGTAAATAATACCATTTATATTTAGCTGTTGATTTTGTGTAACCGTAGCTGACTGTGGTGAAATTATTTCAATGCGCGGTGCCGCTGCAATTTCTCGATTAACGCTTATGCTCGCCTGGCTTTGATTAGCCGCGTTATCGGTTGCCACGAGTGTTAACCCATTGACACCTGTTTTTAATGGTACTTCTATAACAAAACGATCATCTGTTATTGATGCTGTAAAGGTAATGCCACTGTAACGATCGTTTTGTACGGTAAGCATTTTAATGCCACTGCCACTGTCTGCTACAACGCCATTAAGAATAATTTGTTCTGCATTTACCGTGCGTGAGTTACCGCCATCAAGCGTAATACTCGGCGCTGTAGTATCTGTTAATACCCTAAGTTGGGTGGCTACTTGCCTGTTTTGTATGGCGTTGTCTTTAATGGTTATTAACCAGATAGTTACTACATTCGCTGGGAGCTCTAAATCAAACTGACCATTGTTGCTAAGCTGATTAATGGTTACTGGCTTATTATTTATATTGGCCGTTGCTGTAATCGTTACTTCACCGACCGCATTTTGATAGCCACCCATTGCATGGGCCAAGTTATTTTTACCCGCTGCAAGTTCCGCAATACCATCTGCCGCGATAGAGGCATTAACGATGCTTGCGGTTAAGTCTGCAAGAGGGATCACGGTTTCAACTTGTGAACGTGGGCCAGCTATTTGAACCGTTTCACCGGTAAAGCCATTGGTATACTCTGCAAGCGTAGCAACTTGATAACTTGCAGTTTGCACATTAACTATTGTGCTATCTGTATATTGATTAGTGGTCGTTATAACAAAAGCAGTCGGAGCCGCAGAGTTTACGCCACGGTATATTTGATATTGCAAGCCATTTACTGCGAGCCAATTTAATTGCGCGGCGGTATTTTGTAAACTGAGCGTAAAGTTTTCTACCGCTACTGTATTAAACGCGGCAAACAAATTAACCGGTGTCGCACCCTCACCTTCAATTGCGTTATTATCAATTGCGATTACGCGATAGCGGTAACTTGCACCGGCTATTAAATTATTATCTGCATAGCTATTTGATGTAATAGATGTGCTATTTAACTTTAACCAGTTAGTATTGACTGTTGTATTCCTATACACATTATAACCCGCAACAGGTTCATTACTTAAAGCAGCCCATTGAACTTGCGCAGTATTGATTTGCAAACTGGCCTGTATGTTTGTTACTACGGGTAATTTGCTCCGACTATTGTCATCAGGGTATGTGTCCTGGTCATTATTTACTGTATCTCCATCACGATCATTATCTAATGAGTCTGGAATACCATCTGCATCTAAATCGGCAGGTACGCTAGACGCATTATTAGGGTCAGTGCCAATTTGTTCTTCGTAGCTATTACTGATGCCATCGCCATCACGATCAGTATCCGCATTGTCACCTATTCCATCACCGTCTATATCAGATGTTTCATTTGGGTTATTGGGTAATGCATCAACATCATTGTTAACACCATCACCATCGGTATCTGGATCTGAATTATCACCTATTCCATCATTATCTAAATCAGCTGATTCAGTTGCATCTAGTGGAAATAAATCTATTAAGTTATCAACACCATCACCGTCAATGTCTAAATCAGTGTTGTCACCTATACCATCACCATCTAAATCTGCCGATTCAGTATTATCATTCGGGAAGGCATCGTTAATGTTTTCTACACCGTCGCCATCAATGTCTGTATCTAACGCATCAGGAATGCCATCCGCATCTAAATCCGGCGGTGTACTTGCAGAATTATTTGGGTCTGTTCCTACTTGAACTTCATAATCATTACTGATGCCGTCGCCATCACGATCGGTGTCGGCGTTATCACCAATGCCATCGTTATCTAAATCGGTACTTTCAGTGGCATCGTCTGGAAATTTATCCGTACTGTTTGCGACACCATCACCGTCGCGATCATCGTCGAGTGAATTGGGAATACCATCGCTATCTAAATCAGGCGGTGTATTGGTTGCATCGTTTGGATTAAAACCAAGCTGGGTTTCATAATCGTTACTGATGCCGTCACCATCACGATCGGTGTCGGCGTTATCACCGATACCATCGTTATCCAGGTCGGTGCTTTCGGTGGCATCGTCTGGGAACTTATCCGCAGTGTTTGCTACGCCATCGCCGTCACGATCCGTATCTAATGAATCCGGAATACCATCCGCATCTAAATCAGGCGGCGTACTTAATGAATTATTTGGGTCGGTTCCTACTTGAACTTCATAATCATTACTGATGCCATCGCCGTCACGATCGGTATCCGCATTATCACCAATACCGTCGTTATCCAGGTCGGTGCTTTCGGTGGCATCGTCTGGGAACTTATCCGCAGTGTTTGCTACGCCATCGCCGTCACGATCCGTATCTAATGAATCCGGAATGCCGTCTTCATCTAAATCTGGCGGTGTATTCGTTGCATCGTTTGGATTAAAACCAAGTTGGGTTTCATAATCGTTACTGATGCCATCACCGTCACGATCGGTGTCGGCGTTATCACCAATACCATCGTTATCCAGGTCGGCTGTTTCGGTTGCATCATCGGGGAAGGCATCGCTGGTATTATTCACGCCGTCACCATCTCGGTCGTCATCCAGTACATTGGGAATGCCGTCGCTATCCGTGTCCACCGGAACACTATTCACATCGTCAGGATTAGTGCCTGCCTGAACCTCATAATCATTACTGATGCCATCTCCGTCACGATCATCATCTAAGCCATCGTAAACACCATCATTATCAATATCACATACCATACCAAAATCAGTTTGCTCAACCAGAGCACGCTGATAATGAACTTTAGACTCAGCATATAAATGTATGTTATTTCCTGCAGTAATTGCCCCATATGCCTGCGATGTTTGACCTAGATTAATAAAATCCACTGCATACATAAAACCTTCAAAATGAATATCGGCCTTAAATGTGATATTAGAATAAGAAAACACAAATAATTTAGCTGCATTTGCTCCTGCACTGGATTCATCAACGTTTATTTGAGCATTCCATTCGGTAACAGAAGGATTATTTATAAACAAACGAACCGTGCCCTCACCTTGAACCTTGATTCTGGATTTACCTCCCATCACTAAAGATTCAACCCAGTAATCTCCGGCTTCTAATACCAATTCTGAATCCCAATCAAGTATCATAGATGTAATATAAAACTCACCTGGATTCTGTATTTCTAGCTGTGCTGATTGCGTTACATGTATTTTATTGTATTGATTAGTAGTGCCATCTAGAATTTTCACCTCGTAATAAGGCAACACAATATCAATTGTAGAACTAATGGTTTTAAACTCACCAGGGTTTAATTTAGTAACTGGTATGTCGGTTTCAACGCAACTTGATACATCACAATTTAATACAGTAGATATTGGATCAGTAACAATGCTGTTAGATGAGAGATACGGGTTGTTGCTACCCAATAATTGTGCATTTTTATCAAATTTTATTTCTGATACAGCAGCGTGACTTTGCAATCCATTAGTGAAGGCCGCCAAACATTGATTTTCACCTGAACCCAATTCTACACTATCTGGAATACCATTAGCATTGACATCCGCAGGCACTTCACTAGCATTATCAGCATCCGTACCAACAAACTGCTCGTAATAGTTACTGATACCATCTCCATCACGGTCAAGATCGATGTCATCTGGTGTCCCATCGCCATCCAGATCATTGATTTGGGCTCCAAATTGGCATACAGTTTCAAACTCTTCACGTGCCACTGCTAAAGGATCATATGTGACTGTTGCTTTGTAATCCATATACAAATCACGTGCAGATACAGCACCATTAACAGAATTTGTATGACCTAGCGAAATACTCCCATTGCCATACAACACACCATTTAAACTAACATAGTTATAGAAGTTGACATCATTACCTACATAAATAAACAATCTTTGTGAACGATCTGTTTCAGAACTAACGACCGGGTTAATGCGTGCATCATTAGCAGCGTTCATCGTATCTTTTACAAACAAGCGTACAACACCATCACCCACCACATTAACTTGCGAATTAGCACCAATATCTAGTTTCCCAACCCAATAGTCACCTGGAGTTAAATTTAAAGTTGCACCATAACCGACAACTAATGTATTAATTACGTAGGTTGAAATATCTGAAGAGAAGCTTAGTTTTGCAGATGAACCCACTTCAACGCGATTGAATTCATTATACCAATCCACACCAATGACCTGTTCTCCCAGATATGGTACGGACACATCCCCACCACTAAGTGCTACCGAGAATTGCGCTACATCAATGACAGATGAAGTGCTATTACTAGAGGTACATGCCACGCCATTACAATGGTTATTTTCTGAACTAGGGTTAAGCTGTCTAGTCACCAGCTCATTAACACTTTGTCCCTGTATTTTGGACGCATAGAGAAGTGTAATAGCACCTGTATCAGAATGATTCTGTACAGCACCGGGAAATACAGTTTGGCACGAACCTGCCGCATTAGCCGACTTTACGCCAAGTCCCATAATCACAATAGCTACCACAACTAAAATACTGGCTATGGAACTTTGTGATACTTTATTTACCCAACATACACTCATACGCTATACATTTATACAGATTAAATAACTGCATCCCTTGTTTTGTTTACTTATTTAAATACTCAATTTTTGCCAATACTTTAAGTTTCTCAGACTGCTGTTTTATTGACTTTTTTAAGGCCACCGGCGCAAGCTGTTTTCTTATTTCATCACTAACTGATGACAATGATTTGGGTGGAATATATTTTTTATCTATGGTCTTCACGATATATGGCCTGCCGTTATGCATTACCAATGATGAGACTTCACCCACATCAATACTTTCAATCAGCTTTTCAATTTTTTCATCTATAACACCTTTATTTAATCTTCCTTGTCGATAAACTAAATCAACACCATCGGAAAGCATGTTTTTCTGTAGCACTTTAAGATTTCTTTGTTTTGCATATTTTGAATACACCGACAGTAACTTATCTCTATCCAATTCATTTATTTTTTGTATAGCCGTTAGTAATTCATACTTTATGACTGTTTCTGCACCATACTTTTCTGGATGCTTATTATAATAAGAAACTACCATTTCATTTGTTATTGGTGAGGATTTAATATTTTCTTTTAAATAATGATTAACAATTAGTTTTTCTTTATATATATTTGATTTTTGCTGATACATATTTATTTGCATGTCATCAAATCCTTTTATAGCTTCCTGTTTTATCAGTCGACTTATCACCATGCTCTCAAGAATTTTTTTTCGTTCAACAATTGGCAATTTATCAAGTGCTTTCCCTTCGCCAAAAAGCGCATCCACATTGAGCAGTAACTGATTTTCAGTAATAGCCTCTCCATTAACCAGCACTAGAATTTTTGATGCATCCTCAACAGAGCCGCTCTGCGAACATGCAGTCAAAAAAGACACACTTAAACTCATAAACAATTTTATGAACTTAGCCATATCAGTATTTATCCCTTAATATCCACTTCAACACTAGATTGAAGCTTCTTAATTTCAGCAACTTTTGCCTGCTGTCTTAACTTATAGCGAATATCACCTTTAACTGCTTCAAATGGTTTTTTAACTGTTTTAGGTTTTTCAAGCAGCTTCACTATATGAATGCCAAATGGCGTTTCAAATGGCTCCGTATATACACCTTCTTCTAAAGAGAAGGTTTTTTCTGAAAAGGCTTGATTTATTGCACCATATTTAAGCCATCCTAAGTCTCCACCATTTTTAGCTGAGTGTTTATCTTCAGAATTTTTATTTGCCAGTGCTGAAAAATCACCATTAGCTTTTAATTTAGAATAAACATCCTGAGCAGCTGTTTGTTTAGCTAAGCGCTCTTCATTGCTCATATTCTCATTTAAGCGGAATAATATATGCGCTACATGAGCCTGCTTATGTTCATAATTAGTAGCGTTTGCTACATAATAATTTTGCACGGTTTGATCTGTTACCGAATCATTTAAAAACTTTTCAAAATAACGACTTATATACATCTGTTGTTTGAAATCATTTATTTCAGCTTCAACAAGTGCTGTATCAAGAATTTCTTTCTCTGCAATCACCCGCATTAAAGCTTCACGCTCTAAATATTGTTTAATAATTTCTTCTCGATGTTTTTCATTACCAATCTTAATTCGCTTAAATTTTAAATACGCATCGAATGTATCATTACTAACTGGCTGCCCATTAATACTGCCAATTGAGTTGGAACCATTAAGTATATCAGTTTGTGTTAACAGCACATAAGCACTAACAACAATCGCCACAATAATAACTATATTTTTATTCATTCTTTAACCTTTAATTCATTCTATTTTTGACTAAATACTTCGGTTTCTAAAAACAACTATCTACGAATCCTTGAGTATCTTTAATTACATAAATGCTATATAAGACCGAGTTTATTGACTGTGTATTCTCACCGGAAATTGCATCATCAACTGACAACATTTGTGAACCTACAGCAATTATATAATCACCTGCTGGCAACACTTTTTGCAGCCAGGGCGAACTGCCACATTGACCACTGGTAGCATCACCATCGATATAACTCGATACACAAATTAACCCTTGTGAAGTTTCTCGACATAATTCACTTTGACCCCCTGAACCAGGGGCAAGTTTGCTAAATAACTGGATATGTGTGTTATCAAAACCAGTATGCATAGCAACAAGCGTAGGTTTCAATAATGTAAATGAATGGTAATCTACCGTAGAACCAGTGATTACTTCGCTACCCACGCTTTGAATAACTCCTGACGCATTAACTTCAAAATTGGTTAATGCTGCTGAGTCACCTGCCGAAACTTGTATTGAGAACGTACCACCTTGAGGAACTTGTCCACCAAAATCATTTTCACCCGCTATTAACTCATTAATACCCGCACGGCTCTCTGCAATTATAACTACATAAAGACCGGGTTCTAAAGTTTGTATAATAATTGGTGGCTTAGTATTACTATTATTTGGATCAATTCCGCCGTATTTCTCATCAATAATATTATTTTCACAAATTTCACCATATGGAGTCATTCCACAAATACCTGATACTGATGAGCCTTCCTTTATCAGTTGCAAACTGATTTCTGGCGTTAGAAAATCACCGACAAAACTTGTGTCTGTAATTTCCATAAGAACATCCGACTGCTGATCCAGCGTGAATGTATAATAAGCAAGTGTTCCAGTACCAGAAGTTGTTAATGTTCCACTTTGATTAATGAGCACTGTATCAGCAACTGGAACTGGATCTATAACCTCACCTGAATAGAAGCTATCTGCAGATGCTGTCGCTGAGCTTTCGGCATTCACAGAGCTATTAGCAAGATCTGTCACGAGTACTCGATCACCACCAAAATCAGCAGCTGCATTGCCTGTAATATTGACGGTTTCAAATTGATGAACACCGATTAATTCACTGCCGGCAATAGATAAAAGGTCATCAACACTGTGTATTATTAAAGTGTTAACTGTATTGCTAACAATGGTATATAACGCTCCAGTAGTAGTACCTGCATCCAAGTCAACGCGTATTCCATCTATACCAAAACCATCACCTAAGCCCGATTCCTTCCATGGCGTATTCGCTACTGTGATTTCCCATATTGTCTCTCCGCTGGCTGCTGTACCAATATCTGCGATATTTACTATGGTTTGTAGGCCCACTGCTCGTATAGGTGTGCTATTTGGTTGTGTAATATGATTTGCATTATCAATGATTAAGTGACCGTAGGTATCAGCAGCACCTTTAAGGTATACCGTTCCGGCACCGCCTTCTCTACCAATAACACTAGCTTCACTGGTGATGTAAGTACCACTGTATAAGCTGCGATCCGTTGTGTATACGCTGATGCGACCACCACCACCGATGTAACTCGTGCTTGCCGCATTTTCTATCGACTCGCCATAGGCTTCCATTTGACCCGTGCCACTTAAGGTACCCACGTCAAGATGAATACTGCCGCCTGCACCGCCGCCGTAACTACCATTCGTGCCGCGGTGGCCGTTTGCACGTAGCTCACCATTTAGCACCAGGTTACCCCCAACCAGTTCT
>Ga0316209_1002322_pt1 | contig 15603 bp, 15 predicted proteins | sample 6monopyrite_MG_FD_204945 | JGI IMG/M metagenome (GOLD analysis project Ga0316209, IMG submission 204945) | Microbial mat bacterial communities from mineral coupon in-situ incubated in ocean water Damariscotta River, Maine, United States -... | ecosystem: Environmental > Aquatic > Marine >...
AAGGCTACAAGGCTACAAGGCTACAAGGCTACAATTTATAAAATTTTGGCACATACTTTACCCCTTGGGGTATTTTTCTAACTTTTCTTTGTTTATTTTCGTCTAAGATATTAGACACATAAACTCGACCGACCAAAAGCGACATTTTGGAAATGAAAATTTATTAAAACAAATTTTATTACTTGAACAAAACCTTTTTTATAGTAGCAATACTTGTCTCAAACTTTGGCTTTGCACAAAACTTAGTGCCTAACCCAAGCTTTGAGGTTTATGATACGTGTCCGATTGGCATATCCAGTTTTGGTGATTATCAAATAGAACGTGCCTTAGGTTGGTCTGCACCAACTACTGCAACAAGCGATTATATGAATAGTTGCAGCAGTATAGTTGGAGGTGCAAATGTACCAAATACAGTATTTGGCTACCAATTTGCTTTTGATGGCAACGGAATGTTAGGAATATTGATGGAACTTGACTCTGGGGAAACTTCCTATTTTGAATACGTCCAAGCAAAATTAAATCAACCATTAACACAAGGTTACAGCTATAAATTTAGCTTTAATGTTAATCTTGTTAATGGTAGTGATTTTGCTGTTGAAAAAATAGGTGCTTGGTTTACTCCAAATGCTGTTTCATCAAATAATTTTCGACCACTATTTTCAGTTAATCCTCAAATAGAAAATACTACAGGATTTCTAACTGATACGATAGGTTGGACAAAAATTGAAGGAGAGTTTATTGCTAATGGTGGAGAAGAATACATTACCATTGGTTATTATACTGATACTTTAAATATTGATACTGTTAGAAATAATCCAATAGCTGACCCTTTAACAATTTTTGTGTACTATCTTATAGATGGACTTGAATTAGAAGAAGTAGAACAAGCTGTTGTAATACCGAATATCATTACTCCAAATAACGATGGAAGTAATGACTTATTCTTATTAAATTTTCAATACGAGAATATGTTTATTTACAATCGTTGGGGGCAAAAACTGTTTGAGAGTAATAATAACGAATCGTATTGGAACGGAAGAACCACAAGTGGTAATGAAGTACCAGACGGAACATATTATTACATTATAGTAACAGAAGAAGAAACATATAAAGGGTTTGTACAAGTAATAAGGTAAAATACTTTATTACAATGAAAAAAATAAAAATTTTAGTGGCTGCACTCTTGATAGGTAGTGTAGCTTACGCACAAGAACCCCCACAAGGAACTGCTGGAGGTGGAATTAATTGGAAAAGAGGTGGAAATAGCGGAGGACCAGGAAGTCCTAATATCTTTGGAACTTCTGCTCTAAATAACAACCCGATTTACACTTATACCAATGGTATAGCTCGCAGCAAACTAAACGGAAATGTTGGTTATGTTGTAAATGGCTATGCGGGAGCAAGAAACGGCTATTTGCTAATCGGCTCCAATGCCAACAGTTTTCAAACGGGTAGAAACCTTTACACACAAATGGGTGCATTTTCACTGTTGCATATTAATGGTGCCACAGGAAACAACGTACAAGAATTGGGCTATAGACCATGGATGCGAACAGGAGTTACGTTTACTCAAAATCAAGATTTATCTTACTTTGGTTTACGAAAACTTTCCACAAATACTAATCAGTTAGACATTACAGAAACTGTATTATTGTGGTCTGATAATGCAACAAATGCCGCAGGACCAGATAAATTGGTTTTTCGTTTTTCGGGCTATGGCGGTTCAGACGGTAACTCCGTTAGTGGTAACCGTTTATCAAGTACAGATTTAGATGGCTTGCACGTTGCCCAATTTACCGGGCTAGGCTTAATGGGGCTAGGTAATACCTTTGGTACGAATGCAACAGGTATGGCTGCAGCCAATTATGTTGACCCTGTGAGTTTACTGCACTTAAGTTATGACAGACGTGGAGGTAATGCCAATGAACGTTATGGTTTTATGCAGGTCACTTACAGAGATAATAATCCTAATAGACCAGGCTCTGGAGAAACAACTGTGGACGGCTTACGTTTAGGTATAGATAACCAAATATACAACGGTGGTCTAAATGCTTTTCTTCGTTGGCAAGAAAACACGCCGTTTATTGTGCAAACAGATTGGAACAATAGTGCAGGTGGTATTCAACAGGGCGAACGTATGCGTATAAGTAGTATTGCTGCACCCGGTGTAATTGATCCTGCAAATCCACTCGACAATAACGTCACACGAGTAGCAATCAGTCACCACGGTAGTCAACCAATTACTAATCCACGAAGTCTGCTTCATTTGGGCTATAATACTTCTTCTATATTCGGATTTAATTTGAATGACGGTTGGCGTGATTGGATGGATGTAGGGACTTTTACAAATAATGGTTCTGATAATATGTACGTTGGTTTGAAAGATGAAGGAAACGATCGCCTCGATGCTGTTGTAAATTGGGGGGACAATCAAGTAGCGGGAACTTCACCGAATGGTCCGGATAATTTACGTTTTATCTTCACCTCTACCACTACTGCCCTTCCTCCTGGACAAGGAGATCCTGTTTCGCAGTCTAATGATGGTTTGGAAACTGGGAGGTTTTATCCCGGTTATGATACCACCTTTACTTATCAGTTAACCAACCCTAAGGATTTCTACGGAAGATTTGGGGTGGGTGATTTTACCGCTTCAGGTGTCAATGAGCAACCAACCCACAAATTGGATGTTGTTGGAAATGGTCGATTTAGATATTTACCTGATTCGTTGTACATCGCCGACAGTTTAGTGAATAGATACGTGATGGTAGATTCGACTGGAGTTCTTCGATGGTCATCAGTAAGTCCAGCGGGGTCAGTTGGAGCCCACAATGGGACATCTATGAGTACGATTGACCCTACGAATGTTGCTTTTGGTCAAAATTTGAATGAAATTGGCAATCCAGGTCAGTTATTGAGCAATCGAGAAGTACCTATGAATGGCTACAACGTTGTCTTTACTGATAATGCTTCAACCACCTATGGAAATAATGAAATTGGTATCGGGACAAGTTCTCCACAGGCTAAGCTTCATGTGAATTTAAATACAAATATAGCGAGTCCATCTTTAACAAGAGGAGCCTTGGTTGAAAACCATTCTAATTCAGCTAGCGGTAAAGGAGTTAGAGTTTTTATGAGCAATCATAATACTGCATCCTACGGCATGCAAGCTGATATTGACGCAAGTACAAATACTACTAGCTCCAATTTTGGTTTACGTTCTTATATAGATGGAGGAAATCAAAATTTCGGTGTTTACACAGAAATAATTGGTGGTAAAACAACAAATATAGGGGTTAGTTCTTCAGCTACTTCTCTTGCAGGAGCTAACGTTGTAAGAGGAGTGTCATCTAGTGCGCGTGGAGGTCAAATTAACCATGGTGGTAAATTCAATGCTTATGGTGAGAATTCAACTATAAATAATTATGGTATCCAGGTGGATGCTAGTGGACCTTCTCAGTACAGCTATGGCATACATGCGAGAACCTCTCCTTTGAGTGGTACGGTTGCTAATTTTGCAGGCTATTTCCAAGGCGATATGCATGTCACAGGTGTTTTATCAACGACGAGTGGTTCTGTGACTACTTCCGACCAAATGTTCAAAACAAACATCAACAATCTATCAAATGCAACTACTTTAATTAATCAATTAACGCCACGTACTTTTGATTATGACACGACCAATTTTTCAGATTTCAACTTTGAGTCAGACAACCAAATGGGTCTTATTGCTCAAGAAGTGGAAGCAGTCATACCAACAATTGTGAGTAGTCATATTCGTCCAGCGCAATATGATTCATTGGGCAATGTTACAGCGCCTGAAATTTCTTACAAAGGTATAGAATATGAAGAATTGATACCACTTTTAATTGCAGGTATGCAAGAACAGCAAGTTGCTATTGAGGCCACACAAAGTGAAAACGATAGTTTAGAACAAATAGTTACAGGTCTCAACGACCGTCTCACGCAACTCGAAAACTGTCTGAGTGCAATTCTTCCTGCATTGTGTCAAATGAATTCTATGTCAGTAGAATCTACACCTGAAGCGGTACAAGAGCGTTTGCAAACAATCATTGATGTTGAACTTTCTGATAAAAACAACATTGTTTTAAATCAAAATGTTCCAAATCCTTTTGCAGAAAGAACAGTGATTACTTTTTCTATTCCAGAAACAGTGCAAAAAGCACAAATTCACTTTTACGATGGAATGGGTAAGTTAATCAACACTGTTGATGTAGAAGACAGAGGTAATGGTCAAATTAACGTTTATGCAAACGACTTAAGCACGGGTGTTTATACCTATTCTCTAGTTGCTGACGGTAAAATCGTTGCCACAAAAAGAATGATGAAGCAATAACGTTTTAGAAGCTGTATTCAATTTATTCATAGGATGACTCTAAGTCATTCTATGAATTTTTTTTTTCAAAATAAAACTATTTTACAGCTACCTTCAAAAAAAAATACCATATTTGCTAAAGAAAATTTAACAAAAAGAACAAGGTTATGAATTACGATAATAAGGATGAAGTGTATTCAAAAGTGGTGAGAGCGGGTAAAAGAACCTATTTTTTTGATGTTAAAGCAACAAAAGGACGTGATTTATACATCACCATGACTGAAAGCAAGAAAACCTTTGTTGACGGAAAAGAATTCTACCAAAAGCACAAAATATTTTTGTACAAAGAAGATTTTGAAAAATTTTCAGACGGCTTACTAGATGTAGTTGAGAAAATTACTGAATTAAATGCCACTGGAGATTATAAAACAGAGACGTATCAATCAGAATCAACGTCTGAGGAAGTTAGTTTCGACGACCTTTAAAGTTGATTCCTATTAAGATAATGAATTTATAACTGATGAATTCATAGCATAAACTCTATTAACAATCGTTAATAACTACTGAAAAGTTTTCTTTATTTACAGACTAAATAATCGTATCTTTATTCTTCAATTTTTGGATAAATGGGTAAAATAATTGCAATAGCGAATCAGAAAGGAGGAGTAGGAAAAACAACTAGTTCAATAAACTTGAGCGGGTGTTTAGGTGTGTTAGAATACAAAACGTTAATTGTAGATGCTGACCCTCAAGCTAATGCGACTTCTGGAGTTGGGCTTGACCCTAATAATTCAAAGAACATTTACGATTGCTTAATAAATGGAACTGACCCAACGGACTATATCATTTCAACAGACAATCCTAACTTAGACATTCTCCCATCACATATAGATTTAGTAGGTGCCGAATTAGAAATGATTAACCTTCCTAATCGCGAGCATATGCTCAAGTTTGCCTTGGATAAAATCAAAGATCAGTACGACTTCATTATCATTGACTGCTCCCCTTCTTTAGGTTTAATTACAGTAAACTCATTAACTGCAGCTGATTCTGTTATTATTCCTGTTCAATGTGAATATTATGCGTTGGAAGGCCTTGGCAAACTATTAAATACTATTAAAATTGTGCAAGGTCGCCTAAACACCGAGTTAGAAATAGAAGGTATTTTATTAACAATGTATGACACACGTTTACGACTTGCCAATCAAGTTGTAGAAGAAGTAAAAATGCATTTTCAAGAAATGGTATTTGACACAGTGATTCACCGCAACACAAAACTGGGCGAAGCACCTAGTTATGGTGAAACTATTATCATGCATGATGCGGCAAGTAAAGGATCTGTGAATTACCTGAACCTTGCACGGGAATTGCTTCAAAAAAATGATTTGACCAAAATAGCCAACAACGACAAAAAAATAAGAATTAGTAATGAGCTCTAATACGAAGAAACGATCTGCGTTAGGCAAAGGATTGAGTGCACTACTGGAAAGTGCCGATACGGATATTACATCCAATTCTGGACTCGCTGCTAGTGTGGGTTCAATTTCTGAAATTCCAATTTCAAGCATCGAAGCCAATCCTTTTAATCCAAGAGAAAATTTTGAGAAGGATGCTTTACTTGAATTAAGCGAGTCTATTAAAGCACATGGAATCATTCAGCCTCTTACGGTTAGAAAGCTTGGAAGAGATCGTTATCAACTCATATCTGGAGAAAGACGGTTTAGAGCTTCTCAATTGGCTGGGTTGGAACTTGTTCCAGCATACATTCGAATAGCGAATGACCAGACCATGCTAGAGATGGCGTTGGTGGAAAACATTCAACGTGAAGACCTAAATCCGATCGAAGTTGCGTTGTCCTACAAACGACTTATTGACGAATGTAATTTAACACAAGAACAATTAAGCACTAAGATATCTAAAAGTAGATCAAGTATAACTAATCATTTAAGACTACTTAAGTTACCTGCTGATATTCAAGCAGGTGTACTTGGAAACGAAATTACTATGGGACATGCAAGAGCACTAGTTTCTGCCGGTAGTGAAGATATGCAAGTTGCCTTATTTAATCGTGTTGTGGAGGAAAATTTATCAGTTCGAGACATAGAAGCTATTCTGCGGGGAGAATCTTTAAGGCACGTAAGTGCTTCCAAAAGGAACTATTCGAAAGGAAGTTCGCCTTCAATTTCAACTGGAGAGATTGCGTTTAAAGAACGGTTGAGTGATGTGCTTTCTACTAAAGTTAACATACAAAAATTACCAAAAGGTGGTGGTAAAATTGTCTTAAACTTCAATTCAGATGATGATTTAGGTCGTATCATGAAGTTATTGAATAAATAAAACGGCTAAACGCTAAATTATTCAACAAAAATGCAAGAACATACATTCTCATTCGTTTCTATTCTTAATTAACATTTCTTAGAATGAAATTCACTCTATTGTTGTTCTTGTTCTGTGCTTTTGCAAGTTTCTCTCAAGACAGTTTGGTTGTGGAAAATTCGATAAAAGTTCAAGACAGCGTTAAACCACATTCTGTTAAAAAAGCGCTACTGCTATCTGCAATTGTGCCAGGGGCAGGCCAAATATACAATCACCTTGCTATGCCTAAAGGGAAAAAAAAAGCCTTTTGGAAGGTTCCACTGATCTATGCGGGACTTGGAGTTACATCTTATTATTTAATTAAAAATCAAGGACTTCAAAAAGAATTGAGACTAGAATACGAGAACAGACAAGATCTTCTTCCAACAAGTGCTGACTGGGCGGCGTATGACGATGAAGGAATTCTTACATTGTACACTCAGACCGTAACCCGTAGAGATTTATTCATAATGGGGGTTGGAATCGTGTATTTATTTCAATTGGCGGATGCTGGAGTCGAGGCGCATTTCGTTAATTTCGATGTATCCGAGGATCTATCCATTCATTTTGATCCAGTTATGATGGATTATAGAACTGCTGGACTTAGGTTAACCCTTAATTTTCGTTAAATGACTTGCCTACTCTAGCTAAAACTTTACTTTTGTTATTCTATGAACATCGCATTAATAGGTTACGGAAAAATGGGCAAAATCATCGAAGATATTGCTTTATCTAGAGGGCACACCATCACAGGAAAGTCAAATAGCGAGCACTCCATTGAAGAACTTAATTTCGACAATATTGACGTTGCGATTGAATTTACCGTTCCGCATTTTGCAGCGAAACACATTGAGTTTTGTTCAAAGAAAAAGACTCCTATAGTAGTTGGAACAACTTCTTGGGATAGTCAATTGCCTTACGTTCGAGATATTGTCACGGAAAATGAAGGAACTTTACTTTATGCTTCCAATTTTAGCATTGGGGTAAACATTTTCTTTGAACTCAACAAAAGGTTAGCAGAATTGATGTCAACTCACAGAGAATACAACGTGGAAATATCTGAAACTCATCACACTCAAAAAATTGACGCTCCGAGCGGAACTGCAACTTCTTTAGCCAATGATATATTAGTGGAAAATAAAAACATTAGCTCATGGATACATAATGAGAACGAATCCCCAAGAACCGTTTTAGGTCAATTTGGAGTAGTTTCACATAGAATAGAAGGAGTGCCGGGCACACACGAGGTCAGTTATTCGTCAGAAATAGACACATTAGAGATTAAACACACTGCTCATAGCAGACAAGGGTTTGCACTGGGTGCTGTTCTTGCTGCTGAATGGGTTCAAAATAAAAAAGGCATCTTCACTATGGAAGATGTGATAAAAAATTAAACATGAACGTACTTTATTTTTACATTTTCATATTAGTTCACCCGTACATTGCACTTTGGTGGAAAAGTTTTCCACAAGCAGGACATAAATCATGGGAAGCATTCGTTCCTGTTTACAATTACTACGTAGCATTCAAAATTGGATCTAAAAAACCTTGGTGGGCGTTATTGCTTTTATTTCCGGGTGTTCATTTGGTTATGTGGTCCGTTGCAAACGTTTCTTACATCAGACGATTTGGTTATTATTCTTTAGTAGATACTCTACAAGGTGTTTTCTTTCCATATGTGATTATGACGAAGATTTCGCAATCAGAAAATGACATTCTTCCAGAAACCAATTGGGCAAATAGCAAAGAATTAGGTGAGCGAGAATGGGGGGATCACCTTGCTCTGTTTTTGACTTTACCTGTAATTGGGCATGTACTTGCCTTAGGCATTGCAGCTGTTACACGCCATAAACCTGGAGAAAAAACGAAAGTCAAGGAATGGGGAGACTCATTAATGTTTGCCTTAGTTGCTGCCAGTATCATTAGAACGTATGTTTTTGAACCGTTTCAAATCCCAACAGGTTCTATGGAAAAGACATTATTAGTCGGCGATTTTTTATTCGTTAACAAACTGGCTTATGGACCGAAGGTTCCTGTGACGCCTCTCTCCTATCCTTTGGTCCACAATACTGTTCCATGGGTAAACATACGATCCTACGCAGGTTTAGAAACTTCAGACTATACGAGAATGCCTGGCTTTTCAGACGTAACTAGAAACGATGTGGTTGTATTTAATTATCCGTCAGGAGATACCGCAGTTTATGACCCAAGAATGCCGAACGGCTTGATGGGCCATGATTATCACGGAATATTATTGGATGAGGCACTTTATTTTTGGAAGAAGATCGATAAAAACGAAGCCTATATTGAATCTTTAACAAAATTAATTTCTGATAGTATTAGAAATGCTAGTCCCTTAGATCAGTATAATCTGGTAAATCTAAATCAATTCGCTAGAGAACAAGCGAGTAAAAGAATTGAAATGACAAAAGGTGACGATTTTATCACCAATATGGAATACTGGAAAGATGTAGCTCGTAAAAGCATTGCTTCGGGGGTTACTTTTTCTAGAGGAGGTATGTCACCTCAAATTCAGGATAGAATTGAACACTATGGATTAATATACAGACCTGTTGATAAGCGAGAAAATTACATAAAGCGTTGCGTTGGAGTTGCGGGTGATTTTGTTGAAATAAAAAATTCTGTTTTATACATTAATGATAAGATCGCTAATGAGCCTAAAGAAACACAAAATTTACAATATTTTGTTGACAGCATAGACATACCAAGCAAGGATGTCATGGTACAAAAGTACGGGCTGGAAAGAAACCGAGGCGGTGTAGAAAGAGGAGATTACTTTCCTATGCAAAGCTCTGGTTATGTTATGAACTTGACAAGATCTCAAAAAAAGAAACTAGTTAAGGATTTTCCTTATGCGACTTTTGAATTAAACCTCACTCCATATGCATCTAAGGACAGTACTGGAAGATTTACAACAGGTCAGATGATAGAAAATTTAGGCACCTTCCCTAAAGATGTTAATATTAATAATAATATTACTAATTTTCAACGCTTTCAGATACCTTTTGCAGGACAAACAATTGAACTTAATGAAATTAATATTCCCTGGTTTAGAAGAATCATAACAGCCTACGAAGGTCATTCTTTGTCTGAAAAAGACGATGGAATTTACATTGATGGTAAGAAAGTTACTCAATATACTTTTGCAATGAACTACTATTGGCTGATGGGAGATAATCGCTACAATTCTGCCGATTCAAGAATATGGGGTTTTGTTCCAGAAGATCATGTTGTCGGAAAAGCTTCTATGGTTTGGTTCTCAAAGGATCCCTATCAAGGAATTCGATGGGAACGTCTATTTAGCTTCATTAAATAGTGTCAATTACTCTTCCTACCTCCTATTTTGGTAGCATTGCTTACTTTCAAGAGTTGGCAAAGCACAAAAATGTTATTATTGAAGCGAAAGAGCATTTTCCAAAGCAAACTTATCGAAATCGTTGTGACATTTTAGGATCGGACGGGATTTTATCCTTATCCATTCCAACCAAGAAAAACAATGGCTCAAAAACACCTACGGATGAAGTCGTTCTTTCCAATGATGAAAACTGGAGAATAAGGCATTGGCGTGCAATTACAAGTGCTTATCAATCGGCGGCTTATTTTGACCACTATAGTATGGAGGTTAAAGAATTACTATTTAATGATGAAAGTAATTTCCTACAATTTACTCTCGCTATTACACAGCGGGTTATTGATTGGTTGGATTTGGGAACTGCAATCGCCTGTTCTTCTGAATTTATAGAAATAGAAAAAGAGGACTCAAGGTTAACTATTGTCAACAAGAACTCTTTTCAAGCAATAGAAAAAGCGCCTTACATTCAAAATTTTCCAAAAGAGAATAGTTTTAGAAAAAGTATTTCTATCTTGGATGCTGTATTTTGTGAAGGACCAATGGCAAGAAAGTTGATTGTATTATAGAGTTAAAGTATATAGTGAGAGACACTCTTTTCTTTGGAATCTTTGTAATTTCTCTGTGTAAAGGTAAATTTGTTCAAGGTGAAGAGTAAGAATGGACACTAGAAGAATGTCTATGTCACATTAAAGTAATAAAAAAGAAAATATGAAAATAAAGAACATCATTCTAATTGCGATTACATTCGTTGCTATGAGTACAACTGCTCAACAAGAAAGAAACATCGCTTTCTACAATGTTGAAAATTTATTTGACACTATTAACACTCCAGATAAAAATGACACGGAGTATTTACCTACTGCTGAAAAAAAGTGGAACACGAAAAAATATTTCACAAAAATTGCACATATCAACAAGGTTGTTGAAGAGTTAAATTTCCCTATAATTCTTGGATTGTGTGAAATTGAAAATGAAGCTGTAGTGAGAGACATTGTAAATGGTGGACAAATGAAAGGTGCTTACGGTGTTGTTCATTATGAAAGCCTCGATAAACGAGGCATTGATAATGCAATTATCTATGACAGTACGCTCATGACAATTATTGAATCCGGGATTCTTCGTTTTGACATGCCCGAACCGTTTTCTCCAAGCAGAGATATTGTTTGGGCAAAATTTAAACTAGGTGACGAGGAAATTATTGTGATGGTCAACCATTGGCCAAGCAGAAGAGGTGGACAGCCTGTCAGTGAACCAAAGCGCATGATAGCTGCTACATCTGCAAAAATGTATTTGGATTCTGTTTTGACAGCAAGTCCAAAAGCAAAAATAATTTTCATGGGTGACCTCAACGACTATCCTGAAAACCTTGCTCCTTCAATGATAAGTTCTATATTAAAGCCCATGATTACTGAAAAATCTGGAGTTTATGGTGGTTCTCATAATTACCGAGGAGAATGGAATGTTCTAGATCACATTATGATTTCCAAAGGATTTCAAACAGGTAAAGTATGTGTAAAAAAGAAGTCTGGAAAAATTCATTCATTCGATTACTTAATGACAGAATACAAAGGAAATATTATTCCCTTTCGAACTTATGGTGGCCGCAAGTATTTATATGGCTACTCAGATCATTTACCGGTGAGTGTCGATGTGAAGATAAAGATGTAGAAGTTGAGTAAAGTGGTTAGTAATGGAATGTAAATTGAACTGGCTCTACTTTCTTCCTAACCAGTCTTGCAAAATTATCGTAGCGCTTACTTTGTCCACTAACCCTTTTTGCATCTTTTGTTTCTTTGTTGCTCCGGCTTTGTGCATTGCTGAACTTGCCATTTTAGAGGTAAAACGTTCATCTAACAACTCTACTTTCTTCAGAATAAACTCCTTTTCTAACGCCTCTTTCAATAGCAGCACATTTTGCGTAATATGAGTATTTTCGTTGTTCAGACGTTTTGGAAGACCTAGTACAATTGTTGACACATTTTCTTTAGTGAACAATTCTTTTAATACGATCATTAAGTTCTGTGAATCAATAGTGTCTAAACCAAAAGCAAACAGTTGTGAATCGTCAGAAATAGCAAGTCCAGTGCGTTTAAGTCCAAAGTCAAGTGCAATTATTTTACTCATAAAGCAAAGATAGGAATTAAGTAGATAGAATGGGGCCTTTTGTCTGTTAGCTATTGACTTGTATTAACCACAGAAAATGAAATAATTGCCATAAAATATGGCAAACTCTAAAAGCTATATTCAAAAAAAAACATCTATAAACCACTTAATTCCTATCTTTACAGCAAAAGGAATACAAATGAGATCAATCATAGAAAACGCTTGGAACAATAGAGAACTTTTAAAAGAAAAAGAGACCCAAAACGCCATTAATCACATAATCGAAGAAATAGACAAAGGTCTATTGAGAATTGCTGAACCTCTTGACGATGGAAAGTGGCAAATCAATGAATGGGTAAAGAAGGCTGTTGTGATGTATTTCCCTATTCGAAAAATGGAAACCATAGAAGTAGGACCATTCGAGTTTCATGATAAAATGGCTTTAAAAACCAACTACAAAGAATTGGGAGTTCGTGTTGTGCCTCATGCAATTGCGAGATATGGTGCATATGTTGCTCCTGGGGTAATTATGATGCCTTCTTACATTAATATTGGAGCCTATGTTGATTCCGGAACAATGGTTGACACTTGGGCTACGGTGGGTTCATGTGCACAAATAGGTAAAAACGTTCATATAAGTGGCGGTGTTGGCATTGGCGGTGTTCTAGAACCTCTGCAAGCGTCTCCAGTGATTATTGAAGAAGGTGCATTTATAGGTTCGCGCTGTATTATTGTAGAAGGAGTGCACGTCGGCAAGGAGGCTGTTCTTGGAGCAAATGTTGTGCTAACTAAATCAACTAAAATAATAGATACGACTGGCTCTGAGCCCAAAGAAATTAAAGGCTATGTTCCAGAACGAAGTGTTGTGATTCCCGGTTCATATACCAAAAAATTCCCTGCTGGAGAATTTCAAGTACCCTGTGCATTGATTATTGGAAAACGAAAAGCATCAACAGACTTAAAAACTTCCTTGAATGATGCGTTGAGAGAAAACGATGTGGCGGTGTGATGTATAGATAATTCTTCGTTAATTGATTTCTAAAGAATCACCTACTTTCACTTCTCCTTCAGTAAGAATTTTACATTTTACCCCACCTCTCCAATTCGGCAGTAAAGCATTGGTAAGTCCTTTCACTTGCTCATCCATTCTACCACAAGGATTTAGTTCGCCCATAATTTCGAGTTTGACTTCTCCAATAGTTAGAATTTTTCCTTTTGTATTATGAAGGCTCACACCTTTGACCAACAGATTTGCTCGACGTGTTGTCCAATTTGCTTCGGAATTAATCTCATTGAGGGCAATTTTCCAATCTTCTTCAGACAGAACGGTTACTTGCCTATTTCCTTTAATTAACCCTCTAGAATCGTTTCCAACTCCTTTTTCAAAGGTGATCTCTGAAAACGAATGAGTATCCATTTTTGCTCTAGTTTTAACTCTTGTAGCTATGCCAATCAATTTTCCCATGGTCAAATATAATTATTCATACTCATATCCTTTCAATTCATCCTCATTAACGGCCAACCCTAGTCCGAGAACAATTCTATTAACAAAATTAAAGTAGGAAATGACTAATGTAGCGTCTAAAACAGCTCTGTCACTTAAACTTAGATTTTTAAGAGTTTCGATTGATTTCTCATTGACATGATTTGGATTTACAGTCAATTCTTTAGCAAAGTCACACAATTGCATATCTAATTCAGATAAACTCAGTTGAGAATAATCCTTTTTTAACTGATTCGTTTTTGCATCATCTTTCCAGTAATGGTTTACGGCTTCTGCATGATGCATTTGGCAATACTCACAATTGTTTGCTTTTGAAACCACCACAGCCATCATTTCTCGTTGGACTCTTTTCAATGGAGATTTACCAAACATTATGGTCATGTATAAATCCATGTGGTTAACGATACTTTTAGGATTCAGACTCTGTATCATGTGAACGTCTGCCAACTTTCCTCTAGTCGCAACTAAATTGTCATAAATATCCTTTAAATCATCGGTTGCTTCCTCATGGGAAATCACATCAATATATGGCATCATTCAATTTTTTATGGTTACACTTTGAACGAAAAGGTATCCTATTAATTACAAATTTACTTTATTCTATACTAGTTTACTTTTACACAGATAATCACAGAGAAAATACAGCGGTTCACAGAGAAAATCCATAATTTAATAGGTATGCACTTCCATTACAGCACTACCCTCTCTTCTGCTTCTTATGATATGTCTTATCTCCTCTCGTTTGAGCTTTCTTATATTTTCGCTTAATTTCTCTTTTATACGATCCCCCTTGATTTGTTTTTCTGTTTTTCTCTGCTTTCTCATGAAATGCTTCACCACCAGCCCTATTTGAAACTTCAGTGTTTCGATTAAGACTATTTGCTGCCATAGAATCATCTGGCATTTCTTCTGGTGTAAGTTCTTTTGAAATTTTAACTTCAGAGGGAAAATCTATTTGAGGAATTTCATAATTCATTAATTTTTCAATGGCATTTTTGTCATCTAGCTCTTTTTTTGTGGAGAATAAAATCGTATGTCCTTGTTGTTCGGCGCGACCTGTTCGACCGATTCTATGCATATAATTCTCTGGAAAATTCGGAACATCAAAATTAATAACATGCGTAATTCTTTCTAAATCTAACCCTCTGGCCATTACATCTGTTGCGACTAAAATTCTGTTAATGTCGTCATCAAATTCTTCAATAGACCGTATCCTGTAATTTTGTGATTTATTAGAATGAATAACACTGACATCATCCACAAATGTCTCTGATAAACGTTCAAAAACACGATCAGCACTTTTCTTATTAGAAGTGAAGATAAGTACCTTTTTAAACTCATCTTGTTTACTTAACAAGTACTTCAATAAATTGACTTTTGTATAGAAGTTTTCCACTTCGTAACAGGATTGAAGAATATTATCAAGCGGCGTACCACTAACTGCAATTGAAATTTTTGTAGGTGCAACAAAAGAGTCGTCTATTAATTGTGCTACATCATCAGTCATTGTCGCTGAAAACATAATATTTTGCCTTTTTTCGGGCATTAATTCAAAAATATTGGTGATTTGACGTCTAAAACCAAGGTCTAGCATAACATCTACTTCGTCTATGACTAATTTTTTGATAGCCTTTAGTTGCAAGGAGTTAGCCAGAACCAAATCATATAAGCGACCAGGAGTCGCCACAATTATATCTGTTCCTTGAAGAACTCTCTGCGCCTGTGTATTGATATTTGTACCTCCATAAACACCCAAAACACGCACGGTCATATATTGAGCAAATAGCTCTATGCGTTCGACAACCTGCAGTACTAATTCTCTAGTTGGGACCAAAACCAAAACTCTAGGGTTTACTTGTTCTGAGTATTTCAAATCCCTCAAAATAGGCAACATATACGCCAAAGTTTTACCTGTACCAGTTTGAGCTATACCTA
>Ga0316209_1002324_pt1 | contig 15591 bp, 10 predicted proteins | sample 6monopyrite_MG_FD_204945 | JGI IMG/M metagenome (GOLD analysis project Ga0316209, IMG submission 204945) | Microbial mat bacterial communities from mineral coupon in-situ incubated in ocean water Damariscotta River, Maine, United States -... | ecosystem: Environmental > Aquatic > Marine >...
TAAAATCTAGATTTATTCTTACTAAATTTACTTCTACTTTTGTAAATCCAAGAATAACTTCTACTAAACCCACTTTTAGTTTTAATTACATAACTGTACGATAAAGAAATCATCATAAAATTATCTTTATCAGTTGGGTCTCCTCTTTGATTTGTTCCACCATAATTTGCACCTAAAGGATAATCAACACCTGGTACATAAGAGCCCAATTCAGGGTTACGATTTGCTAATGTAGGTGCTATTGGATCAGACCCCATTGATGATGCATCAACATAATTACGACTTACATCATCTAAATAATCTGTAAATGTCATATTCCAAGTCATTTCAAAACCAAATCTGTGTTGACGTTTGTGTGTAAAATAAAATCCAGTTCCCATAGGTATAGACAATGCTACTGGAGAATATTTTTTTCCTTCTGTCATTAAAGGCCTTAACTTATATTTTTGACCATTATATTCAGCCTTAGGATTATGATAAAAAATTCCTAACCCTGTTAATAAATACATTTTAAAATCTGTTCTATAACGTCCAGAACCACCAACATCTGACACAGTTAAGAAAGGTGGATAAAATTCAATTTTATTATTCAACATAATTAAGTCATTTTTAAAACTTAAATTACGTCCTAAACGCGCATAATTAATGGATTTAGAATCGGCACCTTGAATACGTGCATAAGTTATGGCGCCTTGATAAGCAAATAACGGATGAAATCTATAACGGACAAATCCACCTGCAGACCAACGTGTATCTTTTAGTTCTAGGTTATAAACAAATCCACGTGCCAAATCACCACTTCCAATATCACCTAAATAATTTGCAACACCAGCTCTAATCCCATAATCCAAATTATATCTTCTTTGCCCAAAAGAGTTAGACATAAAAAATAAAACACTCAATATAAATAGTAATTTTTTCATTCAAAACTTATTATAACAACAAAAATAATTTTTCATCTGATATATTAAACGCTAAAAGTACAAAAAAACAATAAATAAATCAAAACATTTTTGATAATTCGTAAATTAGCACACAAAATACAATAAAAATGGCAAATAGAATTACAAATTTATTTAACATTAAACACCCTATTATTCAAGCTGGAATGATTTGGTGCTCAGGTTGGGAACTAGCAAGTGCAGTTTCTAATGCTGGCGGCTTAGGAATCATTGGTTCAGGATCAATGTACCCCGAAATTCTTGACGAACAAATTGCAAAATGTAAGGCCGCTACAAACAAACCTTTTGCCGTTAATTTACCCATGATTTATCCGGATATTGATCAGCACATTAAAACCATTTTAAAACATAAAGTACCTATTGTTTTTACATCTGCAGGAAATCCAAAAACATGGACACCACTATTAAAAGAAAATGGAATTACTGTGGTTCATGTTGTATCAAGTTTAAAGTTTGCATTAAAATCTGAACAAGCTGGAGTAGATGCTATTGTTGCTGAGGGATTTGAGGCTGGTGGACACAATGGAAGGGAAGAAAGTACCACCATGACTTTAATTCCGATTGTTGCTTCACAATTAAAAATTCCATTAATTGCTGCCGGAGGTATTGGAACTGGAGCAGGAATGCTAGCTGCAATGGCTTTAGGTGCTGATGCTGTTCAAATTGGAAGCAGATTTGTAGCTACACCTGAAAGTTCTGCTCATCAAAATTTTAAACAAACTGTTATTAATACACAAGATGGCGGAACAGAATTGACGCTTAAACAATTAACACCTGTTCGTTTAATCAAAAATGACTTTTATAACAAAATTCAAACGGCCTATCAAAACAATGCTTCAGTTGATGAAATTAAAGATTTATTAGGGAGAGGTCGTGCAAAAAAAGGAATGTTTGAAGGTGATTTAACTGAGGGGGAACTAGAAATTGGCCAAATTGCTGGACTTATAAATGAAATAAAACCAGCGGCAAAAATTGTTCAAGAAATTATAACTGAATATAATGCTTTAAAAAACAATATTTGTAACGATAAGAGTGGTAAATTTACATTTTAAACTCAGGATATGGGATGCTAAACATTGGATTTCGAGTCTTGCTGCGCACCTCAATCCACTTAATTAATTAAAGATACACCACAAGAATATGATAAAATATAATACGTTTACCTAAAAAATGGATGCCAAGTCTTGCTGCGCACCTCAATCCACTTAATTAATTAAAGATACACCACAAGAATATGATAAAATATAATACGTTTACCTAAAAAATGGATGCCAAGTCTTGCTGCGCACCTCAATCCACTTAATTAATTAAAGACACGTTACAAGAATATGATAAAATATAATACGTTTACCTTAAAAATGGATGCCAAGTCTTGCTGCGCAACTCAATCCACTTAATTAAAGATACACCACAATAATATGATAAAATATAATACGTTTACCTTAAAAAAATGGATGCCGAGTCTTGCTGCACACCTCAATCCACTTAATTAATTAAAGACACGTTACAAGAATATGATAAAATATAATACGTTTACCTTAAAAAATGGATTAAAAGTGATTCACCATCACGATAAAACAACACCAATGGTTGTGGTAAATACCATATATAACGTTGGTGCTAGAGATGAAGATGAAAACCGTACAGGATTTGCGCATTTATTTGAACATTTAATGTTTGGAGGGTCTAAAAATATCGAAAACTATGACGCGCCTTTACAACTAGCAGGAGGAGAATGCAACGCATTTACCAATAACGACATCACAAATTATTACAATACTTTGCCTGCCGAAAATTTAGAAACTGCGCTTTGGTTAGAAAGTGACAGAATGCTAGAATTGGCTTTTACTCCTAAAAGTTTAGAAGTTCAACGTCAAGTTGTTATTGAAGAATTTAAACAACGGTATTTAAACCAACCTTATGGGGATGTTTGGCTACAATTTAGACCGTTGATTTATAAAAAACACCCTTACCAATGGGCTACAATTGGTAAAAACATTCAACATATTGAAGAAGCCAGTATGGATGATGTTAAAGCTTTTTTCTTTAAACATTACGGCCCACAAAATGCAACCTTAGTTATTGGGGGAAATGTTGATTTTGAGCTAGTTCAATCATTGGTTAAAAAATGGTATGACGACATTCCAAGTCGAGAAAGATATATTAGAAACATTACTCCCGAGCCAAAACAAACTAAAGAAAGACGCATAACAATAGAACGAAAAGTACCTTCAAATGCTATATATTTGGCTTTCAGAATGGGAAGTAGATTGACGCACGATCATTATCTAGGGGATTTAACTTCTGATGTTTTATCTGGTGGTAAATCATCTCGACTTTATGAATCATTGGTAAAAAACAAAAAATTATTTACCGATATTTCAGCTTATATTTTAGGTGGTTGGGAAGATGGCATATTTTTAATTAATGGAAATTTAATGGAAAATATTGATGTTGAAACTGCGGAATCTGCAATATGGGATGAAATCAACCTATTAATTAATCAATCTATAACTGAAAATGAACTAACAAAGGTTAAAAACAAATTCCAAACAGCTAAAGCCTTCCAAGAACAAAGTTTATTAAACAGGGTAATGAATATTGCAATGTTTGACTTAATGGGGAAATTAGATGAAATTAATAACGAAAATGAAATTTACAATCAAATCTCAGTCAAAGAATTAATGGATTTTTCAAAACGAACATTTAAAAAATCTAACACTTCAGTTTTAACCATAAAAGCCATTAAATAATGAATAGAAATATAGCTCCCGATTTTACAAAAGCTCAAAAAATAGATTTAGTTTTTCCTCAAAAAATTGAATTAGAAAATGGCATTCAGTTATTTTGGTTAAACGAAACTCAAGATGACACAGTAAAACTAGACATCAGTTGGGATGCCGGATCAAAATATCAAAACAAAGCTTTGGTAGCATCTTTTACTAACGCTTTATTACTTTCTGGTTCTCCAGATCTAAATGCCCACCAAATTTCCGATAAAATTGATTTTCAAGGTGGATTTATTTCGCATGATGTTGATAAAGACAATGGAGGCATAACATTATACGGTTTAAACAACAAAATAAGTGACATTTTTAGTGTGTTTTCTACCGCGTTTAATCAGGCCGTTTTTCCAGAATCAGAAGTCAATAAGTTAATTGATATTCGAAAAAATGGCTTTAATATATCAATGGAAAAAGTGAGTACTTTATGCCGTCAATCTTTTAATAAAAATGTTTTTGGAGATGAAACAGGCTACGGTAAAGTTGCTCAATTAGATGACTTTAACAAGGTAAACCAACAAGATATAGTTGACTTTTACAATACATTCTATTTAAAATCAAAACCAACATTATTTTTAGTTGGTCAGGTTGATGATGATTTTATAAATGAATTAAAAAAATGGTCTTCAAAAATGGGAACCACTACCCCCACTTGCCCTCCTCAAAATTTTAAACAAACCAAAGGGAGAGTTGAAATCAAAAAAGAGGATGCAATTCAGTCAGCAATTAGAATTGGCAGATTAATGATTCAAAAAAATCATAAAGATTATTATAAATTTCAAATTCTAAACACCATTTTAGGGGGGTATTTTGGTAGTCGATTAATGGCTAACATCAGAGAAGATAAGGGTTATACTTACGGTATTGGATCTGGCTTGTCTGTTTTGGATGATTCAGCATATTTTTTTATTTCGACAGAAGTTGCAAAAGACGTTACTGAATCAACAATTACAGAAATATACAATGAAATAAACCGGCTTAAAAATGAGTATATTACCAAAAATGAGCTTGAGAAAGTAAAAAATTATTTATTGGGTGAATTTTTAAGACATGCTGACGGTCCAATAGCAATGATGGAGAATTTTAAAAACATATTTTTCAATAATTTAAGTGAAGATTATTATACAGATTTTATTCATGCCGTTAATGATGTAACACCTCAACAATTAAAAGATTTAGCAAATAAATATTGGGATAAAAATGAATTTTTAGAAGTGATTGCAGGGTAATGTTAAACCAAACCTAACAGGTTTTGAAAACCTGTTAGGTTTACAAAAAATAATACTATTAAAACAATAAAACAACATATAGACATTTTAATTTTACTCTTGGTAGGGTTTGTTTTGCGTTTTTCAATCCCGTTTATACATTCGTATTCAAGTGATGAATTAAGTGCCATTACTCGCTTAAAAATTGATGGTTTTAAAAATATTTTAGACCAAAGTGTAATGACGGGAGACATGCACCCGGCAGGCATTCAATTATTTGAAGAATTTTGGTCGGCACTATTTGGCACGTCTGAAATTGCTTTGCGTTTCCCATTCGTTATAATGGGAGTTTTATCTATTTGGTTGACTTTTTTAATTGGTAAAAATTATGTCAATCAAAAAACGGGATTAATTGCTGCAGCACTTTTAACCGTAACCTATTTTCCAATTATTCATTCTGAACTTGCAAGACCATACAGTCCAGGACTTTTATTTTCTCTTTTAACGGCTTGGTTTTGGCTAAAATTACTATTTAACGAATCAAAATCATCTAAAAATTGGAAGTACAGTATTGCACTTGGTTTAAGTTTTGCTTTAGCCATGTACACCCATTATTTTGCTTTTATGTTTGTTGGATTTATTGGTATAACAGGTTTGTTTTTTATAAAAAAAGAAAATGCTTTGCCATATTTACTTTCGGGACTAATTGCAATTTTATTATTTATACCGCATTTACACATCACAATTTATCATTTAACTATAGACGGTGGTTTACAATGGCTGGGGAAACCTAGTGATTTTTGGTTGTTTGAATTTTTATTTTATGTTTTTAATTCATCTTGGGATTTAATAATTGGGATTTTAGGGCTTATTTTACTCTCATTTTATAAAGGAAAAAAACATCAACCTAAATGCTCAAAAAGTGTATTAATTTTTGGAATATGGTTTTTTGGAATTTACTTAATTGGCCATATTTTTTCATTAGTTAGTTCGCCAATTTTAAAATTTCCAGTCATGTTGTTTCCACTTCCTTTTTTATTTTTATTGATTGGAAATGTATTTTCAAGACTCCCTAAAAAAACATTCAAGATTGCACTTTATGGGATATTAATTATGGGTTTATTATCGACTATTTTTCAAAAAAAACTCTATGGTAATGAACATTTTGGCGTTTTTAAAGAATTAGCTGAACCCATGGTGAATTGGAGGTCAAATTATGGGCAAGACAACATTTTAACTTATATGAATGTCAGTAATCCTGATTATTTGAATTATTACGCGACTCAAATAGGAGATTCCTTAACATTTAACCGAGATGTAATGGAATTTGATGAGGATAAATCAATTAGAGAAGAATTATTGCATTCAACTAAAGAATTTTGTATTGTTGGTTATAGTGGCAGATTAACATTGCCACAAATATTTGAAACTTGTAAAGAATTTTACCCAGTTATTATTGACCACCGCACTTTGAATAATTGTGCTGTGTTTTTACTAGCTAAAAATGGTCAGTCAATAATTGAGCAAAAATCAAAAACAATTGCTACCTTTTATGGTAAAACAATCAATAAAAAATGGAAATACGACACCCTAAAACATCAAACAGACCGTCACAATAGATTGGTTTATTACTCTGACTCAACACAAACTTATGGTCCAGATTTTATTTTTAAAAGTCAAAATATACATGCTAATTACCCCTATTATTTAAAAATCACAGTTGCGGCTAAAGGCTTAAAAAATGCACAATTAACGGTAAGTTTAACTGCTAAAAAAAATGGTAAAATGGTTACTAATCAAAATGGTAAAAATTTATGGGAAGGACATGACTTGGAAACTATGTTAAATTATCCAACAAACAATAATAAAGCCTATTTTGCTTTAAAAATCCCACAACAAATCAAAAAGTCAGACGATATTCAAATTAGTTTATGGAACAGAAATGGAAACCCCATAAAAATTTATTCAATAAAAATAGAAGTCGTTGAAAATATTTGGAATCCTTAACAAGGAGATTAATAATAACCATACAATAAAGTCAAAATAAAATTTGAAAAAATAAAGTCATAGAAATAATTAATAACATTAATAGCTATAAAAAACAATATAATATTTCCATAATTTTTATTTATTTCACCCGACTTAAAACTTGTTTCCGGACATTCTAGTAATCCAACAACTAAAAGATACGCACTAAATAAATTTACACAAATTTTAATCCCATAATAATACCATGGCAAGTAGTAAAACATATCTTCACCAAAAATATTATCATAATAAAAATATTTATTTATTAAAATGTGTGTTACATTAAGTAAACCAAAGGTCAGAAATAAAATAGATATTAATTTAACCCTAGGAATAGCGCTCATTTTTACTGCTCCTCCAAAAAGAGATAGACCTGAAAAAAGCAACAAAAACTTAAATATTAAACCTAAATAATCTCCGACTATCTGCATAAAAACATCTGCGGCACTATACCATTCAATGTTAATAGCGGAAGCAACTATAGACAAAAATGTAGATACTAAAAACAAAAGTAAAACATCTTCTTTAAGATTAACTGAATCATTAATTAACTTCAACGCTTTTTTCCAATTTTTTTGGGGACTAAATGGAATGGTAAATAAATACTTGATTAATTTCATAATTCTTAAAATTACCTAAAATATTGAAAGAAAAGTAAACTTTCAAATAAAATTTTCTATCTTTCCGACTGTTACCTTTTAGATAGATATAGATATTGATCTATATCAAAAAATACAACTATGAAATACATTTTATTTAGCTTACTGACATTATTTACTTTTAATTTATTTAGCCAAGATTCTCAAAAAAGTTTACTCTGGGAAATCACAAACCCCAATACACAAAAAACATCTTATTTATATGGTACTATGCATATTAGTGGACGCTTGGCTTTTCATTTAGGTGAAGAGTTTTTTGATGCGATTGAAGAAGTAGATGCTGTTGCACTTGAATCTAACCCTATTATTTGGCTAGATGAAATTTTTGCATCCCCTTATGCTGATGATTATTTAGGCAAATATGGATTTAGATATCAAACTTACAAAGGTTTTTATCAATCTGCATTTGAATTGACTATTCCTGAAAATAAAGATTTAAATAAAGCCATTTCTGGTGACCATTATTTGAGCAATTGGATGCTCTATCGTGAAAATAAAAGTAAACTTGATTTTCAAGAAGAAACTTTTTTAGATTTATTTATTTATCAAGCTGGTTTAAAGTCAGGTAAAAAAGTATATAGTCTTGAAAACTTTTCTCAAACCACACACTTTAGCAAGATGGGTAGTATGTCTGACCCAGAAAAAAAAGAAACAGATGCTTGGTATGATAAATTAACTGAGGATGAAAATGCAAATGAGTTAATCAAAGAAGCATACAGAAACAAGGATGTATTACTTTTAGACTCATTGCACAGTCAAGTTAATTCTGATAATTTTATGAAATGGATGTTAGATGTAAGAAATGACATTATGGCAACCCGAATTGATTCATTTATTCAAAAAGAAAATACCAGTTTATTTATTGGAATTGGTGCTGCACACTTGGCTGGTGAAAAAGGAGTAATCAACTATTTAAGAAAGCTAGGTTACACTGTTGAGCCAATGACAACAACAATTACAGATAAAGCCAAGGATAAAAAAGAAGCATACGATAAAAAGAAAAGAAAAATTGAATATACGACTCAATTCGAGTCCGAAATGTTTAGCCTAAAAATCCCAGGAAAAATGTACGAAACACCTTCTGGTGCATATTATCAACGTCAATTTTTTTCGCCCGAATTAACAAATGGATCTTATTTTTCAGTTAAACTTTTAAGTACTTATAGCTATTTTTCAAAGGTTAAACAAAATCATTTTATTGAAAAAATTGACAGTATTTTATTTGAAAGTATCCCTGGTGATATTTTATCAAAAAAATCAATTACAAAACAAGGATACAATGGGTTAGATATTATAAACAAAACGACCACGGGCAACTATCAACGTTATCAGATAATTTTAACGCCTTTAAACATTATTATATTTAAAATGGGGGGTAAAGATAGTTTTGTAAAAGACATGGGAGACGGATTTTTCAATTCTATTCAACTAAAAAAACAAACCGATAAATGGGTAAAATTTAAATCAATTAAAAATGATTTTGAAGTAGATTTACCTAATTTTTATTCGGCAAAGGGAAACACACATATTACTGCTTTGTATGAACAAATTGAATTAGAAGCATACGACAAAAAAGATAAAAATTACTACTTTTTAAAGCGTGCATCACTTTATGATTTTCAATTTATTGAAGAAGATAACTATGAATTAGATCGCATTGCTGATCAATTTTGTGAAGGACTTGATATTGACTCAGTAGATGTGACAATTTTAAAAGACACTAAATTTCCGACTGCTATTGCTAGTACATTAACAGCAGATAGTAATTATATGGAAATGAAAATTGTAATTAGAGGTGCTTTTTATTATTTATTAGCAAATGTGTCTCCTTACAAACGTGAATCAAATTCATTTTTTGACTCGTTTAAATTTAATAATTGGAAATATGATTTTGAATTTGAACAAAAGGTAGATTCTACACTGTTATTTACAACTAAGTCTAACTATTTATATCCAAATATTTACACTGATTTATACACTAAAGCCTATCAAATTAGGCAAAAAAACATAAAAAAGACAAAAGAAGATAATTCATTTAAAAGTTATAATGAAGAACGTAATTATTATTCAGAAAACTATGAACGTATAAATGTTTTAATGTACAAATTCCACGACTACGCAGAATATGAAGACATAGATTCTTTATGGAGCAGTGAAATTAAACTCATTTCTAAAACTAACAAATTAATACTCCACCGAAAAACAACTAAAAAAGAAAATGGAATGTATTATATGGAAGCAGATTTTACAGACACTAATAGTTGTAGAATGATTAAATCAAAATACATTTTAAAACATGGTGCTATGTATAGTTTACTTACAACATTAGATACAATCGAAAAACCTAATCAATTTATAAACAACTTTTACGACTCTTTTAAACCCCTAGACACATTAATAGGCATTTCTATTTTTGAAGACAAATCTCAGCGCTTTTTTAAGAACATAAACAGCTCCGATTCTTTAACAAGAGTTCAAGCTTTTGAATCTGCAAAATCACATATCAAATTTGACGAAACAGATGTTGACCAATTAATGGATGTGATTATAAATTACAACTTTCCGTCTAAACACATTCAAGTAAAAAAACAATTAATTGCCGATTTGGGTAAAATTGATGACAAACGTGTTGTTCCATTTTTAGTTGATTTATATCCCGTTGTTGAAGACACTGCTATGTATCAATTGGCTATTTTAAATGGATTAGCAAATCAAAAAACTAAAAAAGCTTATGAAGCTTTTACCAAATTATTAGATTATGATATTCCTTTATCGTCAAATAAATGGGGCGTATCTTATATATTTTACCCATTTTATGATTCTCTCAGCTTGACTAAAGAAATTTTTCCAGATGTTTTAAACTTCTCTTTTGTTCAAGATTACCGTTCCCCAACTTATAGATTACTCTCGTCAATGATTCGTAAAGATGCCATTAAAGGTAAATCTTACAAAAAACAATATAAGCAAATATTAAGAGAAGCTAAAATTGAATTAAAAAGTCAGATTAGTTATGAGCAATCAGAACAAGGAAAGAAAAAAGGGCGATACTATTATAGCAGTTATAAAAATAAAGGCAATGATTTATTAGTCAATTATTCTACATTATTAATTCCTTTTTATAAAAAATCAGCTGTACAAGAATACTTTTTAAAACTTCAAAAAGTTCAAGACTATATTGTTCAAACAGATCTTTATTGCTTATTAGCCTCAAAAGGATTAAATGTACCACAAGGAATTTGGGGGAAATTAGCGGAAGATAATACCAATAGAAATTATTTATATAAAAGATTAAAATACTACAACTTACTCGATCTGTATCCGCAACAATATAAAACACAAAAATTAATGGTTGAATCATTGTTATACGACAAAAGTTTTGACATTGAAAAAGACAGTATGCAATTTGTAAATAAATTCGAAATCACAGTCCAAAACAAAACGGGCTATGTCTATTTTTACAAAAGTAAAGGCGAAAAAGATGACGATTGGGAATTGGATTATGTTGGCCTTCAACCAAGTGATACAACTGAGGTAAATACATCTAAATTCATAAGAGAAAAAGGTATTGAAATTGAAAAACACAAAACTATAGATGAAATTATTGAAGATGAATTAGAGAGCATACAACTAGAAGGACATAAAAGAGCTAAAAAAAGAAGTAGTGGTAACAACTACGGCTGGTTTTGGTAAACATTTCAATACATCACAAGTGAAAGAGCAAATCATCAACATCTTAATCATTGACGACAATTCAACTGACTCAAATGAACTTTACAACATATTAAGGTCGCCTGGTAATAATATTTTTAAAGCTAAAAATAAAGATGAGGCCAACCTTTGCATTACAGAAAAACAAATTGCTTTGGTCCTTTGTTCGGTTGACAATGACGATTTTGATTTTTTTAAATTCATTGATTCTGTTGCGTCCGAAATTACTGCAAAAGGTATGTTTATAATTGCCACTGCAAAAGATGGCGAAAGTGTTTACAACCTTGTAAAAGGGATGAAAAGAGGTGCTGTGGATTATTTACTTAAACCATTTATACCTAACCTTGTTAAAGCTAAAATTGATGTTTACAAACGTATTTATTTTAAAAACAAGCGAATATCTAATTTACTCGAAAATATTTTACCTCAAAAAACTTTGATTGAATTTAATAAATACGGTAAATCTACACCTCAAAAAATTAAAAATTGTTCGGTTTTATTTACTGATTTTGTTGGTTTTTCTGATAAGACCACCAAAATGACACCTAAGGAATTAATAAAACAATTAGATTATTATTTTTCTAAGTTTGATGAAATCATTTTAAAATATAAACTCGAAAAAATAAAAACAATTGGAGACGCTTATATGGCTGTAGGTGGTGTAGGCACTGAAAACGAAAACATAGAACTACGTACAGCACTCGCTGCATTAGAAATTAGGGATTTTATGAGTAACCAAATTGTTACACGTCAAGCTTTAGGTAAAGATTTTTGGGATATTCGAATAGGCATTCATTCAGGTGATTTAATTGGAGGGGTGATTGGAAAACATAAATTTTCTTATGATGTTTGGGGCGACACAGTAAACATTGCAGCAAGATGTGAGCAAAATTCAATCCCTCATCACATCAGCATTACGGCATACTTTAAATCTAAAATTGAACCTTATTTTGATTTTACACCGAGAGGTAATATAAAAATAAAAAACAGAGGTGAAGTTGAAATGTTTTTTCTAAATAAAATTAAACCTGAATACTCTCTTTATCACCACGGTAAAAAAGCAAATGATGAATTGCGTAAACTGGCAAAACTTCCAAATGCAGATTTTGATGGGTTTAGATTTTTTATAATTGCTAAATTAAAAGCTGAATTATCTGACGACTTAACATATCACTCAATAGAACATACGCTAAATGTTGAACAAGCAGTATTAAAATACGCCAAATTAGAAGGACTCGATAAAGGGTGTATTTTTAGATTGCAAACTGCAGCTATTTTTCATGATGCTGGTTTTTTAATTGAATACAAAGACAATGAACATATTGGCGTGAAAATATTAAACAAATATGCTTATGAGTTTGGCTATTCTGATATTGATTTAAAAGTGATTGAAAAAATTATTTTAGCAACAAATAATCGTGTCGAACCACAAACATTGAGTGAAAAAATAATGTGTGATGCTGACCACGACTATTTAGGTAGGCAAGATTATCACCATGTCGCTAAAAAGCTATATGATGAACTCGCCATTTACGACCGCAAATTAGCCCCTAAAGAATGGATTGAAATGCAAATAAATTATTTAGAAAATAAACATAAATATTATACAACATCTGCTTTCAATTTACGACAACAAGGAAAAGAAAAGCGCATAAGAGAGTTAAAATCTAAATTAAATAAATTATAACTATTTTACTTCAAAAAACAATTCTAATAATTCGTTACTATTTTTTATTGATATTTTTTGTATTGGACTAGCAGTATCTGAAACATTATAAGCTGTAGTCCCTGAAGATGTTGTTATATTTTGTGACGGCGCATTAGGTTTTGTTGTTTTTGACTTTAAGTCTTTTTCTTTTTTCTTTCTAGTTACCTCTTTATCTTGTCTAACAGCGTTTACTATACTCTCATTTGGTGTTTCTTCTAGTATTTCCTCATTTTCAAGATTAGAAACACTCTTTTCTTCCTCAGCTACTGTATATGCATATGTTTCAAGAACAGGATTGACATCTGCATCTGCTTCTACAGCATCATCAAGCACAGGTTCAAAAGAAACTGAATTTATTACATCATTCGCTAAATCTTCTTGTTTATTTTGCTCCTCATTTAATTCAATCAAATTCCTTACATCTAATGATATTGGTGTTTTTTCATCATCTTTATCTAGGGTTAAATCACCTAAATTATCTTCAGAAGATTCAAGTTTTTCTATTTCAGCCGGGATTTCATTTTTTAAATTTTGTTCATCCGTAAAAGTATTTTCCTCTTCAACAACCGAAACATCTTCAAAAGCCAAAGACTCTCCTTTTAAACGGTCAGTATTAAAAAGGTTTAAAAATCCAATAACCAAAACGCTTGCTATAGTCATTTGAAATGCGGGATATTGATAGATGTGTTTATCCCTAGGAAACAAAAAAAGCATCAAAGACTTATACCAATTATGGGTTGGCGTAACATTACTATGCAAATGTGCCAGTATTTTCTCATCTAAATCGGGAGTTGATTTTATTTTTTGTTGATTAAACGACTGTTGCGTTGACAATAAAAATGTTTTCATTTCATCAAACTCTGCTTCATTCTCAACATAACCTGACACCAGTTTTAACTCACTTGGAGTAAGCTCAACATATTGTTTTGATATAATTAATTTTTCTGCATCCATTATTCTGCAATTATTTTTCTATATACTTCTAATTTACTTGCCAAGGTTTTTGTTACATTATGTAATCTTGACTTTACTGTTCCCTCATTGATGTCTAAAACATCTGCAATTTCTTTTAATGATAACCCTTCAAAATGTCGGAGCATAAATACTTCCCTATGTTTTTCTTTTAGCTTGTTTAATTCCATTTTTAAGCTTTCCGAAAAAGATTGCTTATCAAAATTTACATCTGCTAAATCATCTACAGACCGTCCTTCAAAACCATCTGGTACATCATAACTTGTGTTTTTTCTTATTTCAACACGTTTATACTCATTTTTACACATATTAGCAGCAATTGTAAACAACCAAGTTTTAAACTTTTTAGTTGTATCAAACATTTTGGGACGGTCTATTATTTTACCAAATAATTCCTGTGTAAAATCTTCAGCTTTTTCTTTATCTTGCCATAACTTGCGGTTAAAAAAATTCACTAAATAATTACCATATCGTTGATAAATTTGTTCAAAGGCTTTCCTATCTCCTTTAATATAAAGCAGCATTAGTTCTTCATCAGAATATTTTACATAATCCTTCTTAAAAAGCCTCATTCAGTTTTACTATCCTCCGTTGTCGTACTGTTTTATAATTTTGCTAACTATTTGTTCTTTATTCACTAATTTTGACAGCAGTTGAATTCCTAATTTTAAAGATGTGTTGTCTTTATTATTCAAAACATTCAATTTATATAAAGTTAAAAGTGGAGGTAAATAATTAGAATACAACTCCATTTCATTAGCTGTTAGTTTAAATTTACTTACATTTTCTTTTTGAAGTTTAATCCAAAGGTCATTTAACTTTTTATATTGATTAGAACTATCTAATTCTAAACTTAGACCTACTAAAAATAAATTTTGAACGTGCTTACTGTAAATATTATGATTTACTGTGCTTGACAAAAAAACTGGTTTTTTACTTTTCAATAATCTGCTTAAATAAATTGACTTTGATGTTTTATCAAATTCTTGACTGAGTTGAAGTTGAGTCAAAATTCTAGTTAAATAATTTTGATTATTTAGCAAATCAAGTGAAACAATTACTGTTTGATTTGAAATTGATTCTGTTTGTTGCAAAATAAAAAGCGGATAAGTATCTTCTAAACCGTTAGTAATTAATACAGATTGATTATTAATAGATGATAATTCGTTACGGTAATATTGTAAAATATTATTAGAATATTGTGATTTTAGTTGAGTAGAAAGTGACTTTTGGGTATCTATATCTCCAGAAATGATAGCTGTTTTGAGTTGATTTTTTAATTCTCCACTTTGTAAAACACACCCAAATGAATTAAAAGTTGCTAAAATGATAAGTATGTAAAAAATCTTCTTCATTATGATTGATTTGCTATTTACTACAATCTGTTTTAAATAAAGTTCAATAAATATTGTAAATATAACTAAATTAAATTATTATGAAATTAACAAAAAAATTAATTCCTTTTTTATTTTTACCTTTTCTATTTTTAACATCTTGTGGGTCTGGTGACGCTGCAAAAATAGCAGACAGTTATCATGATTTGCTAAAAGCGGGTAACTATGA
>Ga0316209_1002325_pt1 | contig 15585 bp, 14 predicted proteins | sample 6monopyrite_MG_FD_204945 | JGI IMG/M metagenome (GOLD analysis project Ga0316209, IMG submission 204945) | Microbial mat bacterial communities from mineral coupon in-situ incubated in ocean water Damariscotta River, Maine, United States -... | ecosystem: Environmental > Aquatic > Marine >...
AGTGGTTGTAATTGGGTGACAGGATCCGCTGGCCATGATTTTTGCCATGCAGGATCAAGTAAATAGCTTTGTGCTCTGAACAATTCGGTTTGTGTGTCTGTGTCTAAGTCTTTTGCATAATGTTTAATAGCAATCGCCTCACCCGCCGTCACCGTTATTTTGGCATGGCGTTTATTAACTAACTCACGGGGTAACATCAAGATGCGAAATCGAAAATAAATCCTACCTAAACGATAAAACAATGGGCTGTTGAAGCCACTCACAAATATAGGTAAGTATTGCGCATTAGTGCGATTGGCAATGCTGGCAATCAATCTGTTCCAGCTGTGGTCGGCGATTCGTTTTGTGTCTTTATGAAAATAACTCACCCGCCCGGCAGGGAAAATAAGTAATGCTCCGCCGGTTTTTACATGTTTTAGGCAAGTACGAATGGATGGCGCATTTTTCGGATCTTTTTCTGAAAGTGGGTTGGTAAAAATGAAATAGTCTTCAAGTTCGGGGAATATCTTCAGTCCTTGGTTGGCCATGACTTTTATATCTGGTCGCACTTGTTCGATTGCCCAAGCTAAAAATACTCCTTCTATACCACCAAAAGGATGATTGCTGGCTATAACTAGCGGGCCCGTCTTAGGAATTTTAGCTTGTAACTCTTGCAAGCCTAGCAATTGAATATCAAGCCCATCTAATAGGCTTTTAGCAAAAGTTGATTTGTCTAAACCGTGTAGATTGTTTTCACGATATAAGCCGTCTAACTTATTGATAGCAAGAACACTGTCTAATAATTTGCAGAGTAGTTTAGTAAAAAAGTTCCTTTTATTATCAGGGACAACATTTAGCAGGCTTATGGCTGCAGGCATAAAACAGTTCCACAAAATAGATAAATAATTTATGGCGCTAATAGTGCTTTAATTTGTTAGTAAATTCAGCAACTTCTTGTTGGAGGGGGGTATTTTGTTGAGCATAATAACAAATGCTTCTAGAGTCTTAGTTTTTGAATGCTTATTTGAGGCATAATAGTGACTTAGTTTCATTCGCTTTTTATTGAATATTCAAGCAGGACAAAGATGCAACAGATTACTATTACCACACCAGACGATTGGCATTTACATTTTAGAGACGGCGATATGCTCGGCGAAACCGTACCTGCTACAGCCAGGTGTTTTGCTCGTGGTATTGCAATGCCAAACTTAGTGCCCCCTGTGGTGAACGCCAAGTTAGCCAACGAATACAAAGCCCGTATCTTGGCGGCTCGTCCTCTAGGTAGTCATTTTGAACCTTTGATGACCTTGTATCTGACAAATCAAACTTCAACCCAAGATATCCTTGCTGCTAAACAAGCAGGTGTTGTGGCAGCAAAGTTGTATCCAGCGGGTGCTACTACCAATTCGGCACAAGCGGTAAGCGGTATTGAAGCTCTGTACCCTGTGTTCGAAGAGATGCAAAAACAAGGTTTGTTGTTATTGGTGCATGGTGAAGTAACTGAGAGCCATGTGGATATTTTTGATCGTGAAAAAGTATTTATTGATCAATATATGGCTAAAATCGTACAAGCTTTCCCAGAATTAAAAGTGGTGTTTGAGCATATTACCACCAGCGACGCAGCTGACTTTGTTTTGAGTAGTGCCAGTAATCTAGCAGCCACCATTACCCCGCAACACTTATTGTTAAATCGTAATGATTTGTTAGTAGGCGGCGTTAAACCACACAACTATTGTTTACCCGTATTAAAGCGCAGCACTCATCAGCAAGCCCTACGTAAAGTAGTGGCTGGTGGCTCGGATCAGTTTTTCTTAGGTACAGACTCAGCACCCCATGCCAAACATGCCAAAGAAAACGCTTGTGGTTGTGCCGGTTGTTATAGCGCATGGAGCGCCTTGGAGCTTTATGCTCAGGTTTTTGATGAACTCGGAGCATTAGACAAGCTAGAGGGTTTTGCCAGTTTCCATGGTGCTGATTTTTATGGTCTGCCCCGCAACACAAATACGCTGACTTTAGAGAAACAAAGTTGGACTGTACCAGAATCAGTTACCTTGCCAAATGGAGAAGCAATAGTGCCATTTTTTGCTGGTAAGGCAGTTGCTTGGAAATTAGTATGACAATTAATCAATGTACTTTCTTGCAACAAGCCTTATTATAGTGAGATGAATTTATCTCAAGTTGACTTACCTGCCCATTGGCTAAAAATACTGGTATTTTTCATGGGTCTGGTAATAACGCCACTTTTGGCAGATGAAATTGCACAGCCTGGAAAAACGCTTCGTTTGGCGGTTATTTATATTGAAGAGCCGCCCTTTATTTACACTTCTACTACTTCTAAATATCAGGGCATAGTGCCAAGCTTGGCAATGGCGTTAAGTCGCGAATTAAACCTTGAGCTAGAATATCTACCCATTCCACGAAAGGGACTAGAACAATCGATTATCGATGGAAAAGCCGATATTGCTTGGCTGTCACCAGAATGGGTGACCAATAAAGAGCAACTTATATTTTCAGAACCGGTTTTTTTGCACCGCGAGTTTCTTTATAGTCTCAAGTCGTTTAGCGAAAGCAGCAATCCTTTAGACTGGGTGAGAGATAAGACCATCTGTCTGCGGCAAGATTATCAGTATCCTAGCCTAAATCGTTTTTTTAGCAACAAGGTAGCCAGAGCAGTGGAAGTTTCCAGTCAAGTGCCTCTGGTGCGTTTATTGTTAAAAGGCCGCTGCGATTTACTTTATATGAATGAGCACAGGGCAAGTTGGATGACAAATAGCTTGGGAATTGAACGTCATTTATGGCGCTCGGTTATGCCGTTGGAAGAAACACAGTTAGCCTTTATGTTTGATAAAACATGGCAAACTAAAATGACACAAGTTAATCAAGCCTTGGCTGATATTAAGCGCTCAGGTGAATTAGATACCATCATACAAAGCAACATCCACGCTAGTATTCTGTCTCAAGTCACAATTGACTAAGTTTGATTGATAGTCTGTCATGCAAATTTATAACTTGCCTTTCACCCTATTTATGAAAGATAAATAGCCCCTTCATTATTTAATCAAGAGAACCAATATGAGCGAACTCGTTAGCTGTCACATTGAAAACCAAGTAGCCACTATTACTATTCAAAATGGCAAAGTGAACGCCATTTCCCATCAAGTGATAGACCAACTTAATCAAGCACTGGATCAAGCACAACAAGCTCAAGCTGTGGTGGTATTAACCGGGCAAGCGGGCATGTTTTCTGGTGGTTATGACTTAAAAATAATGAATGAGAGCATGAGTGCGGCCATGGCTTTGGTTGAAAAAGGCTCAACTTTGGCAAGGCGTATGTTGGCGTTTCCTTATCCGGTGTTGGCGGCATGTAGTGGTCACGCGGTGGCCAAGGGCGCTTTTTTGTTGCTAGCCGCTGATTATCGCATTGGCCTTGATGGTGCATTTAAAATTGGTTTAAATGAAGTAGCAATAGGTATGACTATGCACCACGGTGGTGTAGAATTGGCCCGCGGTCGATTGGCACCTGTATTTTTTAACCGTTCAGTGATTTTAGCTGAAATGGTCTCTCCGAAAGAAGCGGTCACCGCAGGGTTTTTAGATAAGGTCGTAAGCGAAGCAGAATTTGCCCCTACGGTGCATGCAATCGCTCAAGCTATGACAAAACTAGATATGCAAGCCCATCACCAGACAAAATTAAAAGCACGAGCAGAATTATTGCAAGTGCTCGACGAATGTATTGAAAAAGACCGCCACGGTAGCCTGTAAAGGGTATTGTTGGCTCCCCAACCAAAGAGAATATTTTGAATAAAGAATTTGCTTCACTGGGTCTAAATAACGCCCTGCTTGATAACCTGGGATCCATGGGTTTCAAAGACATGACCGACATCCAAGCCATGAGTTTGCCCGCCATAATTGCAGGCAAAGATGTGGTGGGTAAAGCCAAAACGGGTAGCGGAAAAACCGCCGCCTTTGGTTTAGGTTTATTACATAACCTCAAGGTGAAGCGATTTCGAGTACAAGCATTAGTGATGTGCCCTACACGTGAGTTGGCCGAACAAGTGGCGCTAGAAATCCGTAAGTTAGGCCGTGGTATTCATAATATTAAAGTATTAACTTTATGTGGCGGCACGCCTTTGGGCCCACAAATTGGCTCGCTTGAACATGGCGCACATATTATTGTGGGCACACCTGGGCGCATAATGGATCATTTGTTTCGCGGTCGCCTAGACTTAAGCGAAGTGAATACCTTAGTGCTCGACGAAGCCGATCGCATGTTGGATATGGGCTTTGAAGTAGAAATGGCCAAAGTGATTGATGCTGTACCACTAGATAGGCAAACCCTACTTTTCTCAGCTACTTATCCTGATTCTATCGCTCAAATCAGCCGAGATGTGCAACGTAATCCTCTAGAAGTGAGTGTTGAGTCCACTCATGCCACAGATAGCATAGAACAAATATTTTTTGAAGTAGACGAAGCCCACAGAGTTAAGGCGGTCGCGGCATTATTGAGTCATTATCAGGCTGAATCGGCAATAGTGTTTTGTAATACTAAAATAGCCTGTCAGGAAGTTTACGACGAACTTAAAGCTTTAGGTGTATCTGCCTTAGCCTTGCATGGCGATTTAGAGCAGCGTGATCGCACCGAAGTATTAACTCGGTTCTCAAACAGAAGTGTCTCGGTGTTGATTGCTACAGATGTGGCGTCCCGTGGGCTGGATATTAAAGAAGTTAATGCGGTGATCAGTTACCAAATCACCCCGGACCCTGAAGTGCATATTCACAGGATTGGCCGCACTGGTCGAGCGGACGCTAAAGGTTTAGCTTTAACACTGTGCACCCCCAAAGAAATGTCCAGAGCCAATGCCATTGAAGATTACCAAAAGTCTAAAGTGAAGTGGACTGGCATTCAAGCCATTCGTTTTCATGCTAATCGTTTGATCCAGCCCGAATACGCCACAATATGTATCGACGGCGGTAAAAAAAGTAAGATCCGCCCTGGGGATATTCTCGGTGCCTTAACTAAAGATGCAGATATTGCTGGTGATGATATAGGTAAAATCAATGTCACCGCCACGCATACTTATGTGGCAGTGAAAACCCGCAGCGTGAAGCGGGCACTTAAACAAGTTAATGAAGGTAAGTTAAAAGGGCGTAAGTTTAAGGCTAGGAAATTAAGCTAAAACAGATACTAATTTTTACACCAGGATTTTGAAACTCTATGTCTGATTATATTCTACAAATGTGGGATTTAGCCTTACAAGGTAATAGGCAAGGCGTTTGGTTTTGGGTAGCGTTTTATGGATAAAGCCCCACCTGTCCTTTATATTTTTTCAGGCATTCCCGGAGTGGGTAAAAGTACTTTGGCATCGGCATTATCGAAACACATTGGAGCCACTTATTTACGGATTGATACCATAGAGCAGGGTCTAAAAGACATTTACCAAACAGATCTTTTTGATGAAGGTTATCAATTGGCATTTAGGGTAGCGAAAGACAACTTAAAACTAGGTCTTTCGGTAATTGGTGACTCATGTAATTCCGTATCAGAATCGAGAACTGCATGGCAACAAGTCGCTACGGACTTAGACATGCAATTCGTTAATATTGAAGTCACTTGTTCAGATAAATCTATTCATCAACATAGAGTAGAAACGCGTCTAACGAGCATTCCAAACTTAACTTTGCCTACATGGCAGAAGGTTCAAGAGCGCGAATACCAGCCATGGGATCAAAAAATCACAAAACTAGATACGGCTAATAAAACAGTTCAACAATCAGTTGGTGAACTGTTTGCGTTGCTTGGCATTGATTGACAATGTGTTATTGCTTAGCAAATTTATAAATAAATCTATCAGTATTGCCTCTAATTTTAGGCGAAAAAACACTTTGGTCTAAATCATCTTGAGGATTAGTTAGATAAAAAGCCTCTTCGATTAACTTAAAGCCCGCTTCTTGCAGTTGAAACTTAACAATATTGGGGTCGATGCGGTGTAGGGTATTGGCGATGTCATAACCTGAACCCCCTCTAGCAACGTGATCAATTATGATAAATACTCCATCATCTTTTAGTGCTTGTTTTATGATGGCCAATGCGGATTTGTAGTCGACAATATCATCACGCAATTGCACTTTTTTACCATCTTGAGTGCTATGGGTAAAAAACATGTCATGGTAGTTCAGGGCAACAAAAGCAATGTCTAGACTTTCATCTGGTATAGACATTTCCACAATCGGCATATTGTCGAAACGAACTACATTGCTGAGTCTGTTGTTTTTGGTGCGTTCGGTTATGCCTTTTTCCGCAAAACGCCAAATCACCTCGTCATTTTGTGCATAGACTTTACCTGATTGCCCTACTGCTTTTGAAAACAGTTCTGTATACCAACCCCCGCCGGCAAACAAATCCAATACATGATAACCGGCTGCGACATCAGTGAATGCGAGTACTTTTGCAGGTCGCCTAGCTTGGTCGCGTTTGTTGTCTTCTTCCGGTCTGTCTTGATGCGCCAGTACCGCCTGAATTTGTTGTTGTGTTAAAGCGGGTTCGGCAAAAACTAGTGTATGACTGGCTAAGGTTATAAACGATAATAAAAGTAGGCGTTTCATAGTGTCTCTTAGGTGCTGAATTAAACGTGACTAAACTATAAAGTTGTTCAGGTCTTTTTGCCTAGTTAAATGTGATGAAATGCAGAAAATTGGGATGAACCTATTTAATAAAATAATATCTCGTGAATGCTTTACCCTGTTGGTAATTCAACACGATATTTTGATATTTGTCGATTAAAAACTGCGACTCCTTGGTCGGGTAATTTATGAGCAAAATGGTTTTCAAGCGTTGCCCTAGCTTCTGAGTAATCGCCCCATTCTATAGAGTTGGTATAACCATGTAAGTCAGAGAATACTTTAGTTATCGTTCTAAATTTATTACTTCTCGTCGCGCCTCTTAAGCCATTTAAATAACTGTCTCGGTGTACTGTAGGTACAATAATTTTAACTTCTTCCACATTAACTAATTCTGCATTCATCATTATCCTAGCAAGTCGACCATTTCCATCATCAAATGGATGGCACTCAGTCACTAGAAACTGGATAAAAATTGCTCTTGCTAAGCCCTCAGGCAAGCTTTGATAGATCGGAAATGCCTGTGCGAATGTTCCCTCTATTTGTTCTGGGGATACGAATACCGTGTCACCTGCTTTATTCACTTTTATTTTTAACTGACCAGGTCTTTTTCCAGGACGCGCGTCCATAATTAAACTATGACGTTGCATGAGTAAATCTAATAGATCTTCGACATTATTTGGGATCGTAGACATCTCTGTATAGTCTTGAACTACATCAAAAACCGCTAACACATCATGACTATCTTGATGGCGATTACTAATCTCATGCTTCTCAAATACAATTTGCTCCGCTTCTTCTATTTCAAATTCTGTACCTTCAATGTAGTTGGAGAAGTAACTCTCAAAAAAAGATAAATTTCGCCAGCTAGATGCGCTGTATTGGTATGGTCTTGAGACAAATTGACATTGAAGTAAATACTTAGCCAAGTCTTCAAACATCTCAATTCTAGTTGTGTCGAACGGCTTTTTTTTGGCAACAGCTATTGCCCTTTCTGTAGATAACGCCGTAATAGATTGGGTAGACAAAATGGCACCGATCAAGCGTTCAAGAGCATGAAACTCTTTTTCCATTTTAAGCACTGAACAATTCTCACGCGCCTCATCTCGAATTCGATTCAGTTCTTTTTCACCATAGCGTTCAAGTAATCGACATAGCTCTTGTTCAGCCCAATTCTTACCTAAGGACTTAGGAGCTGCTACATCTCTATGGCTAATTTGTAAATTTTCCAATAAATATCGTGTCGGAGAACTTCGAAATGAATTAAGTTGAAAAGGCTCCTTGAGATGTTCAACATCACCGGGAAGCACTTCAACCGTTAAAAGATCACTGATTTGTATTTTTTTACGGATTTTGACTGGTGCGGTGATATATACCACTTTATTTTCAGGCAATAATGATACTGCTGTAGCATGCGACACTACCGCCGAAGGATATAGATACTGCACTATTTGATACCATTTATTGTTCAGTAACTTAGGAATATCTTCCCATGCTGCATCGGTATAGACACCTTGCCGTATTCTTTTTAATTCGCCTTGAGCAACAGCCTTAGAAAACCGCTTGGCCTCCGATGTATCTTTAGCAAAAATTAATTGAGACATAACTTCACCAGTAAGAACTAGATATAAAAACCATAATAAATGAAATACTAGATATAAACAAATAAGCATGATGAAATACTGGATATAAAATACAGGTATGGTGAAATATTAGAGGTAAAAACATGAATGTATTTATTCAAATTTTTTATTAAGTTGTTCGAAGATGCTTTAGGCACCCCACCTTATCCCCCTAGACATTAAGCACTCACACCATTTGAATTTTAATGAAATCATTTCATGTAACAAATTTTTTTAGGGATAAAATAAAAAATCTAAATTTTCTTGTTCATTAAATTTATATCCTAGCGCTTTATATCCTTTCTCTCGTTTCTTCCACATACGTTGTAGTGTCGGGAAATCATCAATGAAATCGTAAACTTGAATAACAGTTTTACTACTCCATTCTCGCTGAATTCGTCCAGCATATTGCGCTAAAATTCCTTTCCAAGCTATCGACAATCTTTATACCCTTATCAGTCATCATTTTAGCAAGTAATTCAATCTGCTCTTTTCTTTCGGTAAGCACCATGACAGATCTCTCATTATTAACGGACTGCTTGATGCTGTTAACAATCATTTCATTTCTGGCCTGATCACAAACTAAGTGTTTATAAACTTGAGATATATGTGGCTTAGTTTCAGGAATTAACCATTCTGGAGGAAAACTAGTATCAGTCTTAACCACCTTCACATGTTGTTCAAAGCTACTGGTAGTTGTTGCCGCCTTTAAAATATGAAAGGAAAAGGTCAATTTTAGATTCAGGAGAGGCGTGTAGATTAAAATTTTGAGCTAAGTCAGTTTCATGTTGTGTTATTAACTTTTGGCGTTTAATAAGCAAAGCAAGCCGCTCTTCATCTAATAATTGAAGGCGAACATCTATTTCGGCAAGTTTATTAATATGGCTTTCAGGCATGATTATAATCCTACCAAAATACGATTAGAAATGTTTTGTGAGATCCATGTGTTGATGAAAAATACGAGCAACATCAATGCCGTTATCACTGACTTGATAGAACACAATATGCTTTTCTACAGGAAAGTTTCTGGCACCATTATAAGCATCATTTCTTTCTTTGCCGAAGTCAGGGTATTGAGCTAGTTTCAATAATGCAGCATCTATAGTTTGAGCATATACTTTTGCCTGTGTGCTCCCCAAGATTCAATTGTGGTTAAAATTATTTTGAATAAATCCTCTTCAGCTAAAGGAGATAACCTATAGCTCGACATTGACCCCCTTGCTTGTAGACTTTCCATCTACTGAGCTGAAGGCTTGTTCAAATATATCCATCACACTATGCTTTGATGATTCGCCAGCAGCTAGCTGTTCAAATCCTTTAGCTACCTCTTTTGTAGTATTTCAAGTTGCTTGTTTTTGGCAACGTCTTTTTCAAATAACAGTCTCAATCCATCACGGATCACTTCACTTGCGGAGGTATATAAGCCATCAGATACCTTTTCAGTGATTCTTCTTTCGAATTCTTTACCTAAAGTAATATTTATAATTAGTACTCCAATGACCACATGCTCACATTGTGTGCATGATATGCGCGCAATTCAAGTTTATTAACTAGTTTAGGACTATTTTATATTGCTGTATCAATTTTAAAGTCTTCATGAAGCTTGCTCCAATGGGTCTTCAATTCTGCTTTGTGCCCATCATCCATTGGCAGAGTCTTAAGCGCTTCAGGCCAAAACTCTCTTGCCTTACTTAGTGTGTCGTCCAAATGTGGCTTTATTGCCCGCCATGGGATACCTGATTTATTCGCCCACGATTGAAAGTGTTGCAATGAAGCTAGGTACCACTCCTTTGTTTTACCAAGATTGAGTGCGTACTGGCTTTCGTTTTCGATATAAACGCTGGTTGTCACAATATCGTAGGCAGGAGAAATACGTGGTGTGATCTTATCGGGGTATAGAAAGCTCCAGTTCTTTAGGTGTGCGTCTCCGTTTGCCAACAGAATATTTACCAGTAATCGCCTTGCGAACTGTTGAGCGTCGGCTAGAGCGTCACCAGAAAAGTCATAAATGACTTTGCCGATATTCTCATAATTAGCACCAGTGTATTTTTCGTGCGGGTATTTGACCAGAATCTGCGCAAAATCTTCCATGTGGATACGCTGATCACCTGCGCGATCAAATCGTTTGATAGCGAAGGCTAGCTTCTCATCGGGTAAATTGATTTGCGGAAGATTATCGAGCTTATCCAGCTCTACAAGTTTAATTTCGGGAATATCAACGCCAACCAGCGCGGCCAGTGACATTGCAGTATATTCATTTAGTGGTACAAATTTATGTTTAGTTGATGGTGTCTTGATAATCCAGTCACCCAGAACATCACCCTTGGATAAATTATAGCGCCCATCCTTTTCTTTCATGGAAAATTTCATTTGCACGCCAGCCAAGGAAAATTTGCTTTCTCTTCCCTTTATACCAAGGGCACCTTTATCAAATTTAACCGCCTTGGCCTTTCCGTGCATGTTGAGCACATAATCTGGAACATCTTTTGGTTCCATGGGCGTGGCTTCGATAGCTCCCGGTAAATCTGCGCCCAAATACGAGAGAATGTGAAATTCATTGTCGATATGCACCTTCAGGCCTTGCGCAATAAGCTCTCGTAAAGAACCTTCTGGCAGCAAGTTTGAAAGTACAGGATGTAACCGTTGATTTCGTGTCCATGGCTCAGCCATCAGTCTGTCTGCATTCGGAAATTTGGGGTGGGTAATCAAGCTGAATGTCGGGCGGTTAGAATTGTTTTTAAACTCACCTGCCATACTCAACACATTGCGACCATTCTTAAAGCCTGCGAGGTAGCCGATCAGTGCTCCATGGATAGTAAGTTTTAAGACACTCACTTCATCATTTGTATCTGTGCTCACTCATTTTCTCCCAATAATCCTTGCCATGGATCATCACTTAGCGACTTACCTTTTTCTTTAGCTGATTGACTTGGTAGGTTAGATGCTTTGGATCCGTCAGCTAGCAAGGCCAACACGGCATTTAACTTCTCTTGTGGAATGAGTAGCAATTCGCTTTTAAGCCCTTTAGCAATCAGCTCAAGAGTATCGAGCCTTGGATTGCCTTTGGATTCCAGCCGCTGATATTGCTGGCGCGATATGCCCACGCGTAGCATCATATCGTGCTGCTTAAGTGACAACGCTATGCGACGTTTTTTGATCTGTTGGAGTACTGAATTCATTATGAAACACATATATTGCTATTTTCAAATAAGAAGCATATTAGTTTCTTTTTTTTATTTTAGCAATATATATGTTTCCTTTGTGTATTTAGAATTTATTGCACGATAAAAGCAACCAATATATTGCTATTCTGTACAGTAGGTAAAGTCATCTCTAGTTCGTAAAAAAACTTTCTATGTTTTACAACTCTATCTTCTCAGAATTACGCTTTTTTGATTAAAAGGGTGACAAACTTCTCAAAAAAAGCAATTATTGAGAAGGAATGTATTTGTGTGTTCAATATAACGAGGTTTTGTGAAGATGTTACCCCCACTGCCGCCCAAAAGCGACGTTGAATCTCCGACTGTACTTAAGGCTCTTATTCACGCTCATCGTCATCTAGCTGAGTTAAAAGGTATTGCAAAAACCATCCCAAACGAGAGCATGTTAATTTCTACACTTGCTTTACAAGAAGCCCAAAGCAGTTCAGAAATTGAAAATATCATTACCACCCAAGACAAATTGTACAAATTCACGCTTCAAAATGAACAAGTTGATTCAACGACCAAAGAAGTCGCCTTCTACGCTAACGCGCTTCAACTTGGCTATGAACACGTGAAAAAATCACATTCATTAACTCTGAATACTATTATTGAAATGCAAGCGATACTAGAGGGAAATAACGCGGGAATGCGCAAAACATCAGGCACTGTGCTTAAAAAAGAACGCACCGGTGAGATTGTATTTCAACCACCATCACCTGAGACTATTGCACCATACATGTCATCATTAGAGCTATTCATGAACACTGAACAGCAATTAGACCCACTTGTCTGCATGTCACTTATTCATCATCAATTTGAGACTATCCACCCCTTTTATGACGGTAACGGCCGTACAGGACGGATCATCAATATTCTGTATTTAGTTCAACAAGGTCTATTGGACACCCCTATTTTATATCTCAGTCGATATATCAATCATACCAAAGATGACTACTATCAGCTTTTACAGCAAACCAGAGACAATGGTAATTGGGAACCTTGGTTGGTTTATATGCTAAAAGCGGTTTCCAGCACAGCGAAACATACCACCATTTTGATTGAAAAAATTAGTCAGTTACTGGCTCAGCAAAAGCAGCTTATTCGAGGCGATTATAAATTTTATAGTCAAGATCTAATGAATAACCTGTTCTCACACCCATACACAAAAGTCGCTTTCTTAGAAAAAGACCTGAATGTCTCGAGGGCAACGGCAACCCGTTATTTGGAAGCGCTTAGTAAAGGTGAGATATTGGAAAAGCACAAGTTGGGAAAAGAGAGTTATTATGTAAATAACGCCTTGGTGAATATACTATTTAATTTACCGCCCATCGAATAACGCGTGATACTCCCCCAAATATGCAGGACTATGTTGGCTCTTGATAGGTAGCCAAAATAACTATGCCACTTCAGTCACTGTGTCTTTGAACAAAATCAGAGACACAGCAAAAAACCATTAAAAAAGCCCACAGACCATAAAACCTGCGGGCTTTAAAAGTGTCACATTGCAAGCTTATGCAATGTTATGCACGGCTATGCAATTTAATGCATTTACATCATGCCGCCCATATGGCGTATATGCCATTGATAATAAATGAAAAATAAAAAACTTTGGAAACGGTACCCCGCTTTATATCCCCTTCAATAATGCAAATCTGGCAATAAAATACCTATCACATTAGACTATCTACCCCATAACGATGATAACGGTGCTGCCCAAATGTTTTCACCGAGTGGCATAGTTTCGGTACCGTCATATAACAACAGGCCTGTTTTAAAATGATTACCAGCGAGCCCTGCCAACTTTTTTAATCCTTTTAAGTCTTTCTCGGTAACAGTAGCAGACGCTTTGACTTCAACCCCAACAATATCTCCTATCGTATTTTCAATTACAAAATCTACTTCAACTTTATCAGCATCTCGGTAATACATAATGCGATAATTACCGTCAGAATTTGTAGTATGTTTGAGAAGTTCGCCATAAACGAATGTTTCAAGTACATTGCCGAATCGAGTTTTATCTAGTTGAATTTCATCTGTTGTTAAATCAAGCAGTGTGCTCAACAAACCTGAATCAATAAATTGTAGCTTTGGGGTTTTGACGACACGATTGAGCCGATTGCGAGACCAAACGTCTATTCGTTTTAGTAAATACATTTGCTCAAAAATGCCGATATATCTGGATGTTGTCTTACCATCAAGGCCGACTTGACCGCCAAGTTTACTATAATTACACATTTGACCCACAGTCTGGCATAGCGCACTTAGAAAACGAGGTAATTGATCAAGTTTATCAATATTTGCAATATCTCTAACATCCCGCTGAATAATAGCGTCAATGTACTGTTGTGACCATTTGGCTCGTCTGCGACTTGTTTCTCGTGCCACCGATTCTGGATAACCACCTTTTAGAACACGATCAATAAGCTCAGCACCAACTGATAGCTGCGCAGCCTCAAGAATGTGCCCTTTAAACGCGTTATCGATCCAATTAGCAGTTTGTAGCTCTATTTCGCTTTGAGACAGAGGTAATAAAGATAAAGTTTCCATTCGTCCGGCCAACGAATCAGCAACCTTTGGCATTGTCATTAAGTTTGCAGATCCGGTAAGCAAGAATCGCCCTGGACGCCTATCTTCATCTACACTCTTTTTAATCGCTAATAGTAATTCTGGAGCGCGTTGAATTTCATCAATAACAACCTTGTCTATATCTCTTATCATGCCAACTGGATCGTTTTTAGCGGAAAGAAGTGTTAACTGATCATCTAATGTCATGTACTTCATTCCCTGCTCAACCGATATTTGCTTAACTAGGGTTGTTTTGCCAGCCTGACGTGGTCCCGCGAGTAAAGTGACGGGTGTATCTTGTTGTGCTTCGAGTAGACGAGGCTTGATGAGTCGAGAATACATATCTATTTTATCCACAATAACATTTCGCGTTAATTTGGGATTATGCTAACGTAAATTACGGAATTAAACTACTTGCATTTCGGAATGTGGGCTGTTGCATTCTGGCGAGACTAAGCTAGTTAACCGCAGTGATGAATCTTAAAAAACAAAGAGCATATAAGATTTTGACTTACTTTAATCTATTAAAAAAGCCCGCAGATTATAAAACCTGCGGGCTTTAAAAGTGTCACATTGCAACCTTACACAATGTTATGCATGGCTATGCAATTACATCATGCCGCCCATGCCACCCATACCGCCGCCCATGCCGCCCATATCAGGCATTGCAGGTGCTGCTTCAGTGGGGGCATCGGCAATCATCGCTTCGGTAGTGATCATCAAACTTGCGATTGATGCTGCAAACTGAAGTGCAGAACGTGTGACTTTAGTTGGGTCAAGAATACCCATTTCTATCATGTCGCCGTACGTGTCGTTACCAGCGTTGTAACCATAGTTGCCAGTACCGTTTTTCACTTCGTTGGTCACAACCGATGCTTCTGCGCCAGCGTTAGCGGCGATTTGACGCATAGGTGATTCCATAGCTCGAAGTAATAATTTGATACCCAGTGTTTGTTCTTCGTTGTCGCCTTTAAGATCGCCAACTATAGCGGCTGCGCGTACAAGAGCTACACCACCACCTGCTACAACACCTTCTTCAACAGCTGCGCGAGTAGCGTGAAGCGCGTCTTCAACCCGGGATTTTTTCTCTTTCATTTCAACTTCGGTGGCTGCGCCAACTTTGATTACCGCAACACCGCCAGCTAGTTTAGCTAGACGTTCTTGCAGTTTTTCTTTGTCGTAGTCAGAAGTCGATTCTTCCACTTGAGCTCGGATTTGTGCAATACGACCTTTAATAGCATCTTCTTCGCCAGCGCCATCCACTATGATGGTGTTGTCTTTGTTTACTACTATACGTTTAGCCGTACCTAAGTCTTCTAATGTTACTTTTTCAAGTTCAAGACCGATTTCTTCAGAAATGACCGTACCACCCGTTAAAGTAGCGATGTCTTGAAGCATAGCTTTACGACGGTCACCAAAACCAGGTGCTTTAACCGCTGCTACTTTAACGATACCGCGCATGTTGTTAACTACTAATGTTGCAAGGGCTTCGCCTTCAACATCTTCAGCGATGATCAACAATGGCTTAGACGATTTAGCGACAGCTTCAAGGGTAGGTAACATTTCGCGAATGTTAGAGATTTTTTTATCAACCAATA
>Ga0316209_1002327_pt1 | contig 15584 bp, 16 predicted proteins | sample 6monopyrite_MG_FD_204945 | JGI IMG/M metagenome (GOLD analysis project Ga0316209, IMG submission 204945) | Microbial mat bacterial communities from mineral coupon in-situ incubated in ocean water Damariscotta River, Maine, United States -... | ecosystem: Environmental > Aquatic > Marine >...
ATCGGCCAAACTATTTTGAGTTAGATTTTTCCACGCCATGCGCTTATCCACTTTTTAAAAGGCTATTATCTCATCTCAAGACCATTTTGTACGCTTCGTGCAAAGGTCTCATATAAACATTTTTATTCATTACTTCACTGGCAGTACAGCATCAGAAGATTGTATTTTAGTTATAAAGAAATTTCTTAAGTCTGGACACACCCTCTTGAAGCTGTTCCATAGATGTTGTGTAGGCAAAACGTAAATGTATACGCTGACTGTTCTCACCAAAATCACAACCCGGTGTAACCGCGACTCCAGCTTTATTTAGCATTGCATGGCAAAACTGAAAGCTGTCATCTGTAAAACGACTACAATCAGCATAAAGATAAAATGCTCCCTGTGGCTCTAATGAAATATTAAAACCCAAATCGCGCAATGCCGGTAATAAATAATCGCGCCGCAATTTAAATTCATCACGTCGCTCATCTAATATAAACAAAGTATCGGGTTCAAATGCTGCTAATGCAGCATATTGAGCTGGCGTCGATGCGGCAAGAAAAATGTTTTGTGCCAAACGATCAATAGCCGGTACAAATTCCTCTGGTGCAATTAACCAACCCAAGCGCCAGCCCGTCATGCCAAAATATTTTGAAAAACTATTTATAACAAGTACGCTTTGATCGAATTGTAGCGCTGAAGGAATGTTTTTTTCATATACAAGGCCATGATAAATTTCATCAACTATTAGCTGCCCGCCTTTAGCACAAACCTGCTCTGCAATACTCTGCAAAGATTGCGCATCTAACACTGTCCCTGTTGGATTAGAAGGTGATGCTAACAACACAGCCTTACACTGTTCATTCCAGTTTTCAGCAATCATCTTCGCATTCAATTGATAGGCTGATTCAGGACCCACTGGTAGAGAAACTGGCACACCGTCGAAAAGGCGTACAAAATGGCGGTTACAGGGGTAACCGGGGTCGGCCATCAATACCTGCTCACCGGGGTTTACCAAGGCTGCCAAAGCTAATTGTAATGCACCCGATGCTCCCGGTGTAATAACAACTCGATCAGCTGATACTTCTACACCGTATCGTTCACGGTAAAAACCACTCACCGCCTGCCGTAAAGCAGGAAGCCCTAGTGCCGGCGTGTAATGCGTATGCCCTGCATTTAATGCAGCTACTCCTGCATTGATTATTGGCTGTGGTGTAATGAAATCTGGCTCACCGACTTCCATATGGACAATCGAACGTCCCTGAGACTCAAGGTTGCGCGTTCGTGCCAAAATGTCCATGACATGAAATGGCTCAATAGCCTCTAAACGAGACGCAATGAGGCTTTTTTTTGTCATTTCATTAATTCTGACAATCCTTTCAGATCAAAATACTCCAAATCTGCCGGCACCTTCTCTGCTGCCCAACCACCTAGCACTGAGCACGGCTTACCTGGTTCACCTAACTGATCAACAATTAACATCGCACCACTAAAATCGTCTTCTTGCGTATAGTCATTGACCGTAATTATGGTGTTTAAATCTGCTCCCAGCGCGGCCACAATACCGTTTCTTGAGTCCTCAAAGGCCAAACACTGATTAGCCTTCAAACCTAGCAGTTCAAGCGTGTAATCATAAACCGCCGAAGATGGCTTTTTATCACTGATTTCATTGGCAGTAGCAATCACTTCAAACCATGCCAACGATTCATCTCCTAGCGTACTGGAAAGCAAAACATCAACATTATCCCGTGTAGTCGTCGTCGCGATGGCTAGCCTTATATCCTGCTGGTTCAACTCTTTTAATAATCGCTCAATGCCTGGTCGCAATAAAATCTGATTATTTGCAAACATATCTACGTAAATACGCGTCTTGGCCACATGTAAATTTACAATAAAACCATCAATTTCATGAGCTTGTAAACCATCAACAGGGTTATCCAGCATATAATGCCGCATACGTTCCTTACCGCCACTAATGCGCAACAGCTTCCCATAGGTTTCAACATCCCAGTGCCAGCTTATTCCGGCATCGCTAAAGGCTTGATTAAAGGCAGGGCGATGGCCATCGCGCTCAGTGTCAGCAAGGGTGCCATCTACATCAAAGATAAGTGCTTCAGGAAAAACCATAAATTTCATACCGTTAATTAATAATTACCCCTAAACAATAACATTTTTTGTGCGGATCTTACACAGAACAGCGCTGTATAGTCATGATTATGTTCAAATTTATAAGAAACACATTCAAGAAATTTACCATAATGGCCGACCCTTTGATTTCAATAGAAAAATTACTAATATTGAGACAGCAACAAGAATCTGGTATAAGTATGCGTTTGTTTTGAATCAGCCTTAACAGGAGCTCTGATATCAATGTCGGTTAAGAAGAAAACGGCGGCTAAAAAGAAGCCTGTCGTCAAAAAAACGAGCACAAAGAAATCTGCGCCAAAGAAAGCAGCCGTGAAAAAATCGGCCGTGAAAAAGGCCCCTGTAAAAAATACCGTTAAGAAGAAAAATCCCGTGAAAAAAACAGCAGTAAAAAAAGCAAGCCCTACTACAAACTCATCAATTGGCCTGCACGGCGTTGATCCTTACAAAGAAAAACGTGGTGAAGAGTACATGAACCCTAAACAGGTTCAGCATTTTAAAGATATATTGCTAAACTGGAAACGCGAATTAATGGAAGAGGTTGATCGCACTGTACACCATATGCAAGATGATGCTGCGAACTTTCCCGACCCAAATGATCGTGCTAGCCAGGAATCTGAATTTGCCCTGGAACTGCGTACCCGTGACCGTGAACGCAAACTCATCAAGAAAATCGATGAATCACTGATCATGTTAGAAAGCGATGATTTTGGTTTCTGTGATGTCTGCGGTATCGAGATAGGTATTCGTCGACTCGAAGCGCGACCAACTGCCACACAATGCATAGACTGCAAAACATTAGATGAAATTCGCGAAAAACAGCTGAAAAGTTAATCATATTCTTCTTTTCAAAAAGCCTTTAATGCTTAACTTTATTAAGCATTAAAGGCTTTTTCATTTCTGTATCTCTGCCTATTACAAAAACCCTTTGTATATATAACGCAGGCACAATAATATAGACGCAAGCCAATATACTTTTTCTTATACATGTCGCACTACCAGTAGAGGTAAATCATGTCAGAGCAAAATATTCAATCGATTCTCAATGAAGAACGAATTTTTAAGGCACCACAAGCTTTCATTGAGCATGCACAAATTAATAAAGATACAGTGCAAAGATTGCGCGACCAAGCCGAAGCAGATCATGAAAAATTTTGGGGCGACCTTGCGAATACTGAGCTAAGTTGGCACACGCCCTTCTCAAAAATTTTAAACGAAAACAATGCACCCCACTACCGCTGGTTTGAAGATGGGATGCTCAATATTTCCTATAATTGCCTTGACCGCCATTTGCCTTCTCAAGCAGATAAAACAGCGATTATTTTTGAGGGAGAGCAAGGCGACACACGTCATATCTCATACCAGGAATTACACAAAGAAGTCTGTCGTTTTTCCAACGCATTAAAGGTAAAAGGTGTTGGAAAAGGTGATAGAGTCATTCTCTACATGCCGATGGTTCCAGAAGCCACAATCGCAATGCAGGCCTGCGCCCGTATTGGTGCTATTCATTCAGTAGTATTTGGCGGCTTTTCCGCCGAAGCCTTAAAAGACCGCATCGAAGATGCCGGCGCAAAAATGCTCATCACCGCAGACGGTGCTCATCGCGGTGGAAAAATCATTGAACTCAAACAAGCTGCCGACAAAGCCCTGCAATTATCGAAACATCCTGTTGACAGTGTAATCGTGCTCAAACGTACCGCTCACGATGTTTCAATGCAGGATGGTCGAGACACATGGTGGTCAGATGCCATCAACAATGTTGACGATGATTGTCCACCTGTCTGGGTTGATTCAGAGCATCCTTTATTTTTGCTCTACACCTCCGGCTCGACAGGAAAACCAAAAGGAATACAACATAGTTCTGCTGGTTATTTGCTTGGTAGTATCGTTAGCATGAAGTGGGTTTTCGATTATCAACCTGATGATATTTACTGGTGCACCGCTGATGTTGGTTGGATTACTGGCCACAGCTACGTCACTTACGGTCCTCTAGCTGTAGGCGCTACTATGCTGATGTATGAAGGTGCTCCCACTGTTCCAGATGCAGGGCGTTTTTGGTCGATCTGTGAAAAACACAAAGTATCCGTTTTCTATACTGCACCGACTGCCATACGCGCACTAATGAAAAATGGCGATGAAATCCCTAACAAATACGATTTATCCTCAATCAGACTTCTAGGTACTGTAGGTGAACCGATAAACCCAGAGGCCTGGATGTGGTATCACAAAGTTATTGGTAAAGAACGCTGTCCAATCGTAGACACCTGGTGGCAGACAGAAACCGGTGCCAACATGATTGCGCCAATACCTGCCGTCGTAGCAGCCAAGCCCGGCTCCTGCACTCAAGCTCTGCCAGGTATTGCTGCAGACGTTGTTGATGAAGCTGGCAACAGTATCACAACGCCCGATAAAGGCGGTTATCTGGTTATCAAAAAACCCTGGCCTTCAATGTTGCGCACGATTTGGGGAGATGACCAACGCTACATCGAAACATACTGGGGGAAATTTGATGGTAAATACTACCTCGCCGGTGATAGCGCACGAATAGACAAAGACGGTTATTTTTGGATCATGGGTCGCATTGATGATGTCCTTAATGTCTCCGGACACCGCCTAGGCACAATGGAAATCGAATCTGCTTTAGTCGCACACCCAAGCGTAGCTGAAGCAGCCGTAGTGGGGCGACCGGACGATATTAAAGGAGAAGCTGTTTTTGCCTTTGTTGTTTTATGTGGCGAGCGTCCAGATGATGGCATTGATGAAGCATTAACCAGAGAGCTGCGCAATTGGGTGGCTGAACAAATTGGAGCCATCGCAAAACCTGATGATATTCGTTATGCAGATAATTTACCTAAAACACGTTCAGGTAAAATAATGCGCCGACTTTTACGCACCATTGCCAGCGGAAAAAAAGTCACTCAAGACACTTCCACACTGGAAAACGAGGCTATATTAGAGCAATTAATCATCGCAAAACCTGAAACTACAACAACTTAAGTTCACCTGATAGGGTTCTTAAAAGAAAAATTTAAACAAGAAATAATTAGCCACTAAAACGGCTATCACCGCGAACAAGAAAAATAGGTATGCGTTACATTTAGCTTTGGTGAAATTATAAATAAACTGTTTTAAATTAACCGTACTACGACTTGAAGTGGTCAGGCTATAAACTTCATTGATGCCATCAATGCCCAGATCCAACATTGTTACGCTCATGTAAATAATTTTTCAATGAAACCCGCACATCATTCTGACCGTTCAGCCAATTTTCTGCTGTCTGTGATCCTAACTTAACTGTGCTCTGCGTTAACTCCGATCTTTCAATAAAATCAATCTATAACGTGAAAAATTTAAATAGTTGCTTAGAAAGCTTTTTTCAATATGACTAACTGCTTCGCTACTCATAATATCCTGCGCTGAGATGCTAAAAATTTTAATCCCTTTCGCTTACTGCATTCACATCAGACAAAGAATACACTAATCAGTTCGGCTGGTTATTTCAATAAGATGAAACCCGAATTGTGTTTCTATTGGACCGTGAACCATGCCTAATGCCTCACTGAAAACAACATCATCGAATTCTTTAACCATCATGCCTGGTTGAAATTCACCTAGATCACCACCGCGTTGACCTGATGGACATTCTGAAAACTGACTCGCCATGTCAGAAAAATCATCGCCGCTTTCGATTTTATTTTTGATGTCTTCGCAGCGTTCACGCTCTGTTACTAATATATGACGGGCTGTTGCTGTACTCATATCACGCTCCTTATCAATTAAAAATTTACTGAAATATAAACAAAAAAACGTTACTCTTTATCCGCAAAGGTTTGCTGCCATTACTTTTATTTGCGCACCGGACATCAGGCAGCCTAGCAGAATATCGCAAATTACGGAATAAAAACAATGCAAGTCAGCCAAGAAATCAACACCTCACATTATCGAATACATGCCTATGATGATAACGAGGTTACCATCAGCTATCCACGTTGGCTCAATGAAAATAAAAAACCACAACTGGAATCAAAACCGCTAGATGCCGAAGCTTCTATATTCAAGCAAGAAACCTTAAAAAAAAGCTTTATTATCTCTTCTGACAAATTAATCCGCGACTGGCAGATTGAAAATGTTAAATTGATGACCTGCGATCATTTTGAACAACTTAAAGACTTTCAACCTGAAATTTTAATCCTGTCAACATGTAACATTCTGCATCGCCCCAAAATGTCCACCTATGCGACATTAATCAATGCAGGAATCGGTGTTGAATTTATGAACACAGGTGCGGCATGCCGAACATATAACATTCTAATGGCCGATGAGCGCAAAGTAATCGCTGCTTTTATATTGCCGTAAATACTTCAATTCAGCTTCGCGCCCCCCTTGAGGATGTGAACTCCGTCACAATATAATGATTATCGCAGAGGCTATCTACAGTATCAGCTTATATATAGCTGCAATACGCCGATAATTAAATCAGGCAACTATATATAGATGGATCATGAATACAATACTTGTACTGAATACCAAAGGTGGCAGCGGCAAAACAACCATTGCAACAAACCTCGCAAGCATCTTTGCAGCAGGTGGTATTAAGACCGCACTTATGGATTACGACCCTCAAGGTTCAAGTATGCACTGGGAAAGTATGCGTTCACGTAAATGTCCAGCTGTTCATATCATCAATGCCGGCGCAACCAAAAATAAACTAACCCGCATCTACCAACTTAAAATGCCAGGAGATACTGAGCGCGTTATTATTGATGCCCCAGCTGGCACCTCGGGTTTATTGTTACAGGAAATAATCGAGCGCACTAACACTATTATTATTCCTGTTGCACCCTCCCCCATCGACATCCATGCCACTTCAGATTTCATCAGTGATCTGTTAATGAATAGCAAGATCAAACAACGCGGCATCCAGATTTGCGTCATCGCAAACCGAGTGCGACGTGACACACCGCTTTACCAACCACTGCAACGTTTTCTTAAAGCGCTCAACATCCCTTTTATTACAACACTTACCGACACAGAAAATTACATCATCGCTGCTGAAGAGGGTATTGGCATTCATGAAATGGATGAAAAAGAAACAAAATTAGAACGCGAACAATGGCTGCCATTACTTAAGTGGCTTGCATATCCAGAATTAATTACACAGAAAAAAATAAGTTTAAACAAATCAAAAAATGAATGGCTTTCTACCGGAAGTATGTAAGAACCCTAACTACGTCATTCCCTGTTTTATTCTCAATACTTTTTATTTAAATACTGTAACGGGTTAACCGGCCGTCCATTAAGCCTTATTTCAAAGTGAAGTTTATCTCTATCAGTACCCGTTTGGCCCATCTCAGCAATAATCTGTCCCACCTTAACGTTATCACCTTCATTAACTAACAATGTGCGATTATGCGCGTAGGCACTAAGGTATTTATTATTGTGTTTGATTATCAGTAGATTCCCATAACTTGGAATACCACTGCCTGCATAAACCACATTCCCCGGTGCAGCTGCACGGATCTTTGCACCGGATTGTCCCGCGATATCAATTCCATTATGACCAGCTGCTTTTTTTGAATAGGCTTTTAGCAACTTGCCCTTTACGGGCCAATACCATTTATCAATTTTATGGTTTTTTAATGCAGTTACAGCCCGTTTAGCGGGTTTAAGTATTTCAACAGCTGAGCCCGCAGTTAACTTATTTGCCAAATCTTTATTACTAACTGAGGGTTTAAGCTTAGCTTTTTTCACGCTATCTGGTGCAAGTTCGATATCCTGTTTTTTTACATCAGCTAATTGAGAGGATCTTTGTACCTTTTCGCTGGGTGGTGAAATACGCAACACTTGCCCATCACTGATGACATAAGGTGGCTTAATATTATTCCACCTGGCGATATTTTTATAATCCTCACCATACGACCAGCTTATCGAATAAAGGGTTTCCCCTTTTCGAACTGTATGGTGAACAAAACTACCGCAGCCCTGTAGAAACAGTATTGTTAGTAAAACAATTGCAACCAATGCTTGTTTTTTCATCGTACCTGCAAATACAAATACAACAGAACAACCAATACCACCAGTGCCCAGCCAATACGGTCAATGTAACGGTGAAAAAATCGCTCCATTTTTTCACCGCCAAAATAAATCAATGCCGCCACTAAAAAGAATCGCGAACCTCGACCAACCAACGAAGCAATCACAAATGGAAAAAATGCCATTGCAGCCACGCCGGCTGCAATGGTAAATATTTTGTAAGGAATAGGCGAGAAGCCCGCAATGAACACTACCCAAACGCCCCATTGAGCAAACCATTGTTGTGCATCCTGAAATCTGTTGGCATAGCCCATTTTTAAAATCCAGGGCTCAATTATATCAAATGAAAAACTACCAATAAGGTAACCAAACATGCCGCCGCACACTGAAGCAATCGTCGTTATCAGCGCCAATCGCCAAGCAGAGTTTGGTCTGGCCAACACCATTGGTGCGAGCATTACATCGGGAGGTATTGGGAAAAAAGACGATTCAGCAAAACTCAACCCCGCCAAATACCAAGGTGCCTTACGGTGTTTTGCCCATAACAAAACCCGTTCATAAAGGCGTGTAAAAAAAGACAAACCCGTTGACATTAACGACCTATTAACCAGAACTACCAGGCAACATTGGAACAAAACTTACCGACTCTAGACATTCCCGTTGGAAACCTTCTGGAGTCCGCGTAATCAATAACAGTTCTTGAATGCCCTGCTCACCAACTGGAATGATAAGCCGCCCTCCCATAGCAAGCTGAGCAAGTAATGCTTCAGGTATCTCTTGGGGTGCTGCCGTCGCAATAATGCCATCGAAAGGTGCATATTGTGACCAACCTATCGTGCCATCTGCATATTTAAGGCGAATATTTCTTAAGCCAAGCTCATGAAAGCGTAGCCGTGCCTGATCCATTAAAGGCTTGATACGCTCCAGGGTATAGAGCTCTTCCACTAACGGTGACAAAATAGCCGCTTGATAACCGGATCCAGTACCTACTTCCAACACTTTTTTTAGTGGACCTGTAGACAATAAAATTTCCGTCATACGGGCCACGATATAAGGCTGTGAAATAGTCTGGCCATGACCAATTGGCAGCGCAGTATCCTCATAGGCACGACTGGCTAACGCCTCATCCACAAAAATATGGCGTGGCGTAGTTCTCACAACATCAAGCACAGCGTTACTGCTAATCCCTTCACTTTTTAAACGCTCAATCAAACGCTCGCGGGTACGCCGAGACGTCATACCAATACCTTGATGGCGCATGTTCATGGTTCACCCATACCCTTCAGCCATTGAGACATAATATCGATTGATGAATGACGTGTGAGATCAACCTGTAGAGGTGTAATGGATACACAGTTACGTTTGATAGCATTAAAGTCTGTGCCCGTCCCAGCGTCCTGCTCAGCGCCTGCGGGTCCTACCCAAAAAATGTTTTTGCCACGCGGGTCTTTCATTTTAACAACAGGCTCTGCCCTGTGACGATGGCCCAGGCGCGTAATTTCAAAACCATTTAACTCAGACCAAGGCACATCAGGAACATTAACATTGAGGATAAGATCAGAAGACAACGGTTCATCTTGCAGACGCTGCAAAAGTTGCTCAACCACTTTCGCAGCTGTTTCATAATGCTGCAAGGACTTTCCTGCCAATGACACTGCCATAGCGGGGTAACCTAGAAAACGCCCTTCCATTGCCGCCGCAACTGTGCCCGAATACAACACATCGTCACCGAGGTTTGCACCCGCATTAATGCCTGCTATCACCATGTCCGGCTCATCTTCAAGCAAACCTGTAATAGCAAGATGAACACAATCGGTCGGCGTGCCATTTACGCGAACAAAACCATTATCAAGTACAGTAGCTCGTAGGGGGTTATCGAGTGTCAGGGAATTACTTGCACCGCTACGATCGCGGTCAGGTACTACGACAGTAATGTCAGCGAGTGTCTTTAGAGATTGCGATAAACAATCAAGCCCACGGGCTCGGTAGCCATCGTCGTTACTAATTAATATCCTCATGAGCCAAAATAGAAGTCAGAACAGCTGCTGTGTCACGCATGACAACTGGTAACTCATGACATTACAGCAGCACACAGGGCCATTAATGAACTGGGATAGATACCCAATGCTAAAATAGTCAGTCCGTTTGCACTCATCACGGCATTCATATCAAATGAATTAGATAAGGGCACACTGTCCTCTGGGCGCTCAAAATACATCATCCTGATAATGCGTAAATAGTAGAAAGCACCAATAACAGAAAAAATAACAGCTAACACAGCAAGCCAAACCATTTCGATATCAATAACTGCACGCAGCACGGACAGTTTGGCATAAAAACCAACAAACGGCGGCACGCCAGCCATGGAAAACATCAATATCAACATCATGCCTGCAAACCAGGGGCTGCGCTCATTAAGGCCTTTAAAGTCATCGATCTTATCTGCTTCAAAGCCCGAACGGCTCAGCAAAATCACCATACCGAAACCACCCAAAGACATCAGAGAATAGACAAGAATATAGAACAGGGCTGCAGAATTACCCGCTGCGGTGCCTGTCATAATGCCTAATAAAAGAAAGCCAACATGAGAAATAGTTGAATAGGCTAACATACGTTTGATGTTCGTCTGCGCGATGGCGATAACATTACCCGCCACGATGGACAATACTGCAAGCACAATCAGCATGTCTTGCCATTCCATGTGCAATCCACCCAAACCATCAACCAGTAAACGAATAACCATAGCGAACGCCGCAATCTTCGGTCCAGTGGCTATAAATAAAGTGACCGCTGTTGGCGCGCCGTGATACACATCAGGCATCCACATATGAAAGGGTACTGCACCAAGTTTGAAAGCAAGCCCAATCACAACAAAGGTTAAACCAAATACCAGCACCAGGTTATTTTCATTGCTCTGTTGTATAAAGTGACTAATTTCAGCCAAATCGAGGCTGCCTGTCGCACCATAAATCATCGACATTCCATAGAGCAGCATTCCTGATGCTATAGCTCCAAGAATAAAATACTTCATTGCAGCTTCTGAAGCTTCCTTGGAATCTCTATGCAGCGCCACCATTGCATACATGGACAGCGAAAGCGTTTCTAATCCAAGATATACCAATAACATACTATGCGCAGAAACCATGATCATCATGCCAAGCACGGCAAACAGTCCCAACACAAAAAATTCGCCTTTAAAGAGGTTTCTCTCCACCAGGTATTCACGTGAATAAAGAAAGACTACTGCAGTAACCAGATAGATAAAAACTTTCAGAATGTCACCGAGCGAATCACTGATATACATACCATTAAAAATCAATGACGCCTCATTGCTATGCAGCATGACAGTTAAGATGGCCGCACCCAGTAAACTTGCCTGCGACAACAGGTAAGTAATAACACGATTATTCTCGTTGAGGAAAAGATCCACAATAAGCACTACGCACGCCATTGATAACATGAAGATTTCCGGTAGCGCTGGAATCATCTCAGTGAGTTCTACATTCATGTCCTATCTAATCTCTCTTTTGCATATTGTGTCAGTCAAATGCTTACAATTTCGATATCAAAATATGTTCAAGCAAGTGATCCACCGACGCATGCATCACGTTTACCAATGGATCAGGCCAAACACCCAACAGCAAAACTGCTACTGCAAGGGTGCCAAGAATAAATGCCTCGCGAGAATTAATATCACTAAGCGCGGCAACTTTTTCATTCGCCACCTCACCAAAAATCACTCGTTTAACCATCCACAAAGTATACGCAGCACCAAGAATCAGTGTTGAGGCGGCTAAAAAGGCGTACCAAAAATTTGCTTGAAATGCGCTCAAAATCACCATGAATTCACCTACAAAACCTGAGGTGCCTGGTAAACCCGCATTGGCCATAGCAAAAAACACCATCAAACCAGCGAACCACGGCATGGTGTTCGCAACCCCGCCGTACTCACTGATCAATCGAGAATGCATGCGGTCATACATAATACCAATACAAAGGAACATGGCCGCCGAAATAAAACCATGCGAAATCATCTGCACCAATGCGCCCTCAATGCCTAAGGCTGCACCGCTCACTGAGCCCGTGTTTTCAACAATATCAAATACAACGAAAAAGCCTAGTGTGACAAAACCCATATGCGAAATAGACGAATAAGCAATTAGCTTTTTCATGTCTTCCTGCGCCAATGCTACCAATCCGATGTAAACTACTGCAATCAAAGACAGCGTTATTATTAACCAATCCAACTCCTGACTGGCATCAGGTGTTATCGGCAACATAAAACGAATAAAACCATAGGCGCCCAATTTCAACATGATGGCTGCCAGTATCACAGATCCCCCTGTTGGTGCTTCAACATGAGCATCCGGCAACCAGGTGTGTACCGGCCACATTGGTACCTTGACGGCGAAGGCGATAAGGAATGCAAGGAAAATTAATACTTGCGCAGTCATGTCGAGCTGAACGTTATGAAAGTCTAACAGCGAGAATGAGCCCGCTTGAAAATACAGATAAACCAGTGAGATCAGTAATAACACTGAACCAAGAAAGGTATACAGAAAAAACTTGATCGCTGCATAAACGCGTCGCACACCGCCCCAAACACCGATGACGATGAACATCGGAATCAACATACCTTCCCAGAAGACATAAAACAAAATGGCGTCTAGGGCGCAAAATACACCGATCATCAAACCTTCCATAATGAGGAAAGCAGCCATGTATTGCGCGGTCTTAAACTGAATTACTTCCCAGGCAGCAATAATAACCAGCACAGTTGCAAAACTTGTCAGCAACACCAGAGGCATTGAAATACCATCGACGCCAAGATGATAATTAATATCAAAAAGTGGAATCCACGGCGCAAATTCTGCAAATTGCATCTCATAGCTTGAGGCATCAAAACTGGTAAACAGTGGAATAGTCAATAAAAAGGTCAGAAAAGCTACCAATAACGATGACCAACGCACAGCATTGTCATTACCAATTTTGGCAAGCGCCAAAATCAACAGGCCACCGATTATGGGTAGCCAAATAACCAGACTTAATAAAGGCATGCCGGATAACATTCAAACGTCCTTAATATTATTATTAACTATATCTATCAGGCTTAAATCAGCACAAATACACTTAACATCACCAAAAGACCAATGATCATGGCAAATGCATAATGATATAAAAATCCTGTTTGCATACGGCGAATCACACCAGATATCCAGCCGATACTCTTCGCAGTTCCATTGACCATAACACCATCAATAGCTAACTGATCACCGTTCTTCCAGAACATTTTACCAAGTTTGCGACAACCGCCAGCAAAGAACGAATCATTAAACTCATCGAAGCCGTATTTACGCTCGAGAATATTGTAGATTGCCGAAAAATTGTTTTTGATGTTGTCCGCAATAACGGGGTTTTTAATATAGATGTACCAGGCAGTCGCTAAGCCTAGCATTGCTAACCAGAATGCTGGTGCCATCATTCCGTGTAATAAAAAGCCCATCACACCTGTGTAATGTTCACCGAGGCGCGCCAATGTATCATGTGCATTAGCAACATAAATTGCATCAGAGAAATAGTCACCAAATAACATCGGTCCGATTGTAAAGGCACCTATGAATAGTGATGGTATAGCCAGCAATACAAGCGGCCCTGTAATGACTAAAGGCGACTCTTTCAAGTGCTCTCGAGTATGTTTGTCCATGCGTTCTTTACCGTGGAAAACGAGAAAGAACAAGCGGAATGAATACACTGCAGTGACAAACACACCTAACAAAACCGCAACATAGGCAAAACTAGAACCCGGGATTGTCGAGGCATGAACGGCTTCGATAATACTGTCTTTAGAGAAGAAGCCTGAAGTGCCCGGAAAACCAATTAACGCCAAAGTACCAATCAATGAAGTCCAATATGTAATCGGCATGTATTTTTTCAAACCGCCCATTTTTCGGATATCTTGCTCATGATGCATGGCAATAATCACTGAACCCGCTGCGAGGAAAAGAAGTGCTTTAAAAAAGGCGTGCGTCATCAGGTGAAAAATAGCTGCGCCATAAGCAGATGCGCCCAATGCAACCGTCATGTAACCAAGCTGAGACAGTGTTGAATAAGCCACTACACGTTTCATGTCATTCTGAATGATGCCAAGGAAGCCCATGAATAATGCGGTAATCGCACCGATGACTAAAACGACGCTCAAGGCTGTTTCAGATAACTCAAACAACGGAGACATGCGCGCCACCATGAAGATACCCGCGGTCACCATGGTCGCAGCATGAATCAATGCAGAAATAGGTGTTGGGCCTTCCATTGAATCAGGCAACCAGACATGCAAAGGTACCTGTGCAGATTTACCCATCGCGCCGATGAACAACAGTATGCAGATAACCGTAATCACAGACCATTCGTAACCAGCAAAGATAGACATAGTCATGTCACTCATCAATGGTGCCGCGGCAAACACATCTGCATAATCAAGGCTATTGAAATACATCAGTATCGCAGCAATACCCAACAAGAAGCCAAAATCACCGACGCGGTTAACCAGAAAGGCTTTCAGGTTGGCATAAATGGCTGTTTCTTTTTTGAACCAAAAACCAATCAGCAAATAAGAAACCAGACCAACGGCTTCCCAACCGAAAAATAGCTGCAAGAAATTATTCGACATCACAAGCATTAACATCGAAAAAGTAAACAGAGAGATATAACTAAAGAAGCGTTGATAACCATCATCATCATGCATGTATCCGACAGTATAAATATGCACCATCAGCGATACAAAAGTAACAACCAGTAACATCACGGCAGTGAGACTATCCACCAAAAAACCTATCTCAAATTTAATACCGTCACTGATTAACCAGGTATAAATAGAACCGTTAAAAATATCATTACCATCCAGCACTAAATCTTTAAAAACCAACAGTGACAAAACAAAAGAAACAGCGACCCCGATGATCGTTACCCAATGCGTACCTGCCCTGCCAATTTGACGGCCAAACAAACCGGCCAAGACTGCGCCTATTAAGGGTGCCAGAACGATTGTGAGATAGATCGATTTCATTAAAGCTCCTGAGCTACCCTTTCAGTGAATCAATATGATCGACGTTAATCGTGCGTCGATTACGGAACAATACGATCAAAATTGCCAATCCAATGGCCGCTTCTGCGGCTGCGACTGTAAGTATAAAAAAGACAAAAATCTGACCCGCCAGATCCCCAGAGTAAAATGAAAAAGCTATGAAATTAATATTCACAGCCAATAACATCAACTCGATAGACATCAAGAGGATAATGATATTTTTACGGTTAAGAAAAACGCCTGCTAAACCTATGCAGAAAATGACCGCTGCGAGAATCAAATATTCGGATAATGAAGTCATTATTAAATAATAGTTATGTTAAAAAATGTTATTTTTCTGTATCCA
>Ga0316209_1002328_pt1 | contig 15580 bp, 13 predicted proteins | sample 6monopyrite_MG_FD_204945 | JGI IMG/M metagenome (GOLD analysis project Ga0316209, IMG submission 204945) | Microbial mat bacterial communities from mineral coupon in-situ incubated in ocean water Damariscotta River, Maine, United States -... | ecosystem: Environmental > Aquatic > Marine >...
CAACATACAGCCAAGCTTTCGTGCACTTTGAAGGCGAAACTAATTATGCCCAGTACCGGGCGAACCATCCCAATAGCGTTGGCGATGGCATTAGCAACGTGGAGGTCACTACTGATGGCGGAGCCACCTGGGCCGTAATTTGGACCGACACTTCGCAGACATCTGGCGACACCTATGCACCAAGTATTGACCTCAGTGCCTACGCTGGTATGACCAATGTTCAGGTCGCTTTCTACTTCTACGGCACTTTCGCACAGGAATGGTGGATTGACAATGTCATCATCGATGACGAGCCGGTTCCTGTGTTGACCACTGTGACCAATCCCAACAATGGCCACCCCTACTTCCTGTTAGGCCAAGCTGACTTTGCAACCGCACAAGCCAAGGCTATTCAGCTGGGTGGCAGCCTGGTTTCCATCGACAGTGGCGCTGAGAACTCTTGGGTGAACTCAACCTTTGGTAACTTCGGAGGCACCCAACGCAATCTCATGCTGGGCCTGAACGATGTCAACCTCGAAGGCACCTTTGAGTGGGTCTCTGGAGAAGCCGTGACCTACACTAATTGGGCTGTAGGCGAGCCGAACAACGGTGGCTCTTCCGGTGAAGATTTTGTACAAATCGTTTCTGGTGGCCAATGGAATGATTTCGATGGCAACGGCGCCAACCCAGTCATTGAAATTTCCGAAGCACGGATTAGTACCACCCCATTGGTTGCAGGCCAACTTGCCACCATCACGGTGAACGGATTGCGCGTTGGATCCAACGTGGTCTTAGTGTTCTCGGTTAATGGAGCTGGGCCTTTCAACAGCCCTTACGGAGTGCTCGATGTAGACCCCGACATGATTACTCCCGTTTTCCCAGCGATCAGTGGCCAGTTCAACTTCTCGACTTACATTCCAAGCTCCCTTTCTGGTAGCACTCTGTATGGCCAAGGAGTTCAGTTCAACGCGGATAGCAGCACGGACCTCTCTGCACCGTTCTCAGGGCCAATTCAGTAAAGTTTTCCAATAATAAAGCTGGGGAATGACGGAATTCCCCGGCTTTTTGCGCATATATTAGGAATAGCTCCCATGATTTCTGTCCCCCCAGAAGTCTGGATTGACTGTTCGTCATGAATTCCATGCGCATCGCCACACTCACTTTAATTGTCCTGGGGTCTGCTCCTTTAGCAGCCCAAACCACCTATCTCTCTGAAGACTTCAACGCAGGTGTTGTGCCACCAACTGGGTGGACTCAAGTAAACAACAATGGAGACACCACCGTTGGCTGGATCCCAGATGTTGCTGGACGTGCTTGGCATGAAGATGAGTTTGGCCCCATTTCAGACATGACGCTGGTCAGTCCAGTCATAGATCTCTCCTCAGCGACAAATGTCTTTCTTCATTTTGATGGGGAAACCAACTACGCGACTTACCTTGCAAACCACCCTAGCAGTGTGGGTGATGGCATCTCCAACATGGAAGTGACCACCAATGGTGGAAGTACCTGGACCGTGGTTTGGACCGACACCGCTCAAAACAGTGGTGACACCTATGCGCCAACGATCGACCTTTCCGCCTTTGCCGGGAATCCAAGCGTGCAAATCGGAATGCACTTCTTCGGCACCTATGCGCAAGAATGGTGGGTGGATAATGTAGTGGTCGACGACCAAGCGGTTTCGGTTTTAGCCACCGTGACCAATCCGAATAATGGTCACCCATACTTCCTGCTTGGCCAGGCCGATTTTGGCACCGCCCGCGCAAAGGCGATTGAACTAGGCGGCAGCTTGGTCTCTCTAGATAGCAACCCTGAAAATTCCTGGGTGCAGTCAACCTTCGGCAATTTTGGTGGCGTCCAACGCAACCTTTTGATTGGCTTGAACGATGTCTCCTTAGAAGGCACCTTTGTCTGGGATTCTGGAGAAGCTGTGGTCTTTACAAAATGGGCCGCTGGGGAACCTAATAACGGCGGCGGCGGTGAAGACTTTGTGCAAATCGTTTCTAACGGTCAATGGAATGACTTCGATGGAAGTGGCGCTTACGGAGTTGTAGAGATTTCCCAACCAAGCATTCGTGCAACTCCCATGGTCGCTGGCGAGCTTGCCACGATTACGGTCAGTGGCATGCGCGTGAGCGCCGAAATCATTCTGGTGTTCTCCACCAATGGCAACGGCCCCTATAACGGACGCTACGGTGTTATGGAAGTCGATCCTGACATCATCACCCCTCGCTTCCCAGCGATTAATGGTGGCTTTAACTTCTCCACCTACATCCCAAGTGGGCTTTCAGGGGCCACTCTTTGGGGACAGGGCGTGCAGTTCAACCCAGATGGTTCCACGGGATTAACCTCTCCCTTCGAGGCTCCGATTCAGTAAACCGTCAAAAGAAGAAACCGCCGCAAGCTGTGAAGCTTGCGGCGGTTCTTTTTTGGCAACCCGGCCAGGACTTGAACCTGAAATGTCTGGACCAAAACCAGATGTGTTACCAATTACACCACCAGGTTATTGGCGGGGATTCTAGAGCATATACGGCTGCTCGGCAAGCCCTGAATGCGCAGAAACTCTACGACTCGACCTGTGGGATTCCGGCCATGGCGCGGCGCAGCATGTCGAGGGCATCGCGGACAGTTTTCTGGCGGATAAAATCACGTCCACCGCGGGCGTATTGGCGGATGTGACGCACCGCTTCCACACCATCGGGTCCTGCTAGTGCGACATAGACCGTACCCACAGGCTTCTCCTCGCTGCCACCGCCTGGACCGGCGATTCCCGTGACACCGATGCCCCAATCGCTTTGAGCGGCGCGCCTGGCGCCTTGAGCCATCTGCAGGGCCACCTCCTTGGAAACGGCGCCCACTGCGTTGGGGCTGTCATCCATCAGTGCGGCATCCACGCCGAGTTGCTCCACCTTGGCTTGGTTGGCATAAGTCACCCATCCGTAGGAGAACACGGCCGACGAACCGCTGACATCGGTGATGGCACCAGCAAGAGTGCCGCCGGTACAGGATTCCGCAAGTGCCAGGGTTTGACCTTTATCGATAAGCGCAGCAACGACGACGCCAGGTAGGGTGTCACTATTGCGGCCCCAGCAAAACGGATGCAGTTTTCCCTCTAGCTCTGCAATGCGTGCCTCCAAGATTTCCTCAGCACTGCGTCCGCTCGGCTCCGCGCGGGCAAGCAAGGACAGAGTGACGCCCTGTGCACTTGCGGTAATCCCAATGCGCGGGTTTTCGCCCGGACGCAGGTAATCACGGATGGGCTTTTCGATGACCGATTCTGCGGCACCGGTGGTGTGGAGCACAGCATGGACGAGCTGATCCGCATGATGTCCAAAACGTAGCGCTAGGTCCTCCGTGACGCCGCCATCAAAAAAAGTCGCAGCGCATTCACGGGGTGGGCCGGGCAGCACGTAAAGCTCTGCGCGCTCCCCTAGTGTGCAATGAAATCCCCATGCAGTGCCGACCTTATTGGCGAGTGGCGTGGCACCTTGCGGAATCAGTTCTTGCGCGAGGAAGAAGTCGGGCGCGGTGCCCGGATGAAAACGCGCAAAAACTTGGTGTAGGAAATCAACCGAGCCGTCTACCCCCACAGAAACCAACTCAACTCCGAGCAAGTCGGCAACTTCTTGGCGCACACGATCATCTTCGGTTGGCCCCAGCCCACCCGTGGTGAGGATGACATCGACGGTGTTCTGCAAGCGTTGCAGTAGCTCTTGCAGCTCGCCGGGGCCATCGCCCACTGTGTGCATGGCTACTACATGAAACCCGCGCAGGAGCAACTCTGCAGCAAAGGTGGTGGCGTTGGTGTCTTGAATCCGTCCTTCAAGCAGTTCTTCACCAATCGAAACAACAATCGCGGTCGGCGGCTGCACTAGGAGTCCTCCGCTGCCTTCTTTTTCTTCTTGGCCTGAAGCACCACCAGAATAATCCCTAGTTCGTATAGCAGGATGGTCGGAGCCGCCATCAACACTTGGCTGAAAGGTTCCGGTGGAGTCAGCATGGCGCCAAGAACGAAGGCACCGAGGATGAAGTGACGTCGATATTTACGGAAGAACTTTGCGCTGACTAGGCCGACCTTGCCAAGTCCCATCATGAGAATAGGCAGCTGAAAAATCAGTGCCAAGGCAAAGGTGAACATGAGGAACAGGGAGAAGTAATCCTGTAATCGGTACGCCGGGATGACCCTTTCCGGGTCGGACATGGCGTAGAGGAATTCCAGGATGGTCGGAATCATGAACAGGTATCCGAAGGTCATGCCGGCGAAGGCAAAGCCCAGCGAGAAGGGCAGAAACCCCATAACGACCTTCTTCTCTTTCTTGTACAGGCCCGATGCAATGAAGGACCAAATCTGCCACAGCAAATACGGCAAGCCCAGCAGCAAGGAAACCAGCAAGCACACCTTGAGGGTGTAGAACACATCTTCCAGCGGCGACAACACCATCAGCCGTGAGTCGAGCTCCACGGGAGGGTCATAGGCGGCCAGCGCATCGACCGCATTGTGGTGCGGGCTCAAAAAGAAGTCTTTCAGAGGGTCGGCGAAACCCATCCAGCTGACCAGGAAGATGCCACCAAGCACCAGCATACTCCTGAATAAGCGCTTACGCAGCTCATCTAAGTGGCTGGAGAAGGACATCGATCCTTCTTCGGGTGGTTGCTTATCCTTCGCCATTCGCAGGGATTATCCCTTATCCGCAGATAAAAGAAGAGCGGGCTGATGGATTTTCTCCATCAGCCCGCTCTTGTTCAAATCTTTTCGCCAAACGCCGTTGGCGCAGGGAAGTGCTTTCGACTAGAGGCCCAACCACTGGGTCCAGTCGCGCATAGGCAGGACTTCCACAGAGAGGGAAGTTGCAGCCTTGTAGCCGTCCTGGGTGTCCCAGCCGATGACATCGCCGGATTCTTCGTCGAAGAATGGGGTACCGAGCAGAAGGTAGTCGGTCTCCGAAGTCACTTCTTCGCGAACCTCTACACCGACGCGGGCTAACATCGAGCGGATGTCATTAGCGTTGTACTTACCGAAGCCGTTGCCGAGCAGAGTTGCGACTGGCTTACGGTTGGGATCATAAACCGCGTTCAGCACTAGGTCGTTCTCGCGTACTGGATCGTACTGATCGACTTGCGAAACGACACGAGCTTCTGCGCGATCGGCGTCAACCGATACCACTTGCAGGCGACCCTTCAGGGCGTTGCTGCTTGCGTTGCGCACATCGAACTGCATACCGACGGTGAGGCGATCGTTGTAGCCGAGGTCAATCCAAGCGGCACCAAGGTCAGCGTTGACGGCAAGAATGCTGCCATCGGCGGTTTCAGCGCGGCGGGAAACTTCATTCAGGCGCCCCGAAATGATGTCGTTGCGCTGCTGCAAGTTTGCAAGAGCGGAAGCGGAATCACGGGTTTGCTGATCGTTAACAGCACGCAGTTGGGTGACAGTGGTGTCACGGTCGCGCAGCTGATCACGCAACGAATCACGCTGACGCTCCAGGTTCACGATTTCCTGGTCCTTGGAGTTCTTGGTGTCATCCAACTCAGCACGCAGACCAGCAATGGTGGAATCCTTGTCGCTCATCGCAGTTGCGTTAGCGGCAGTCTTCGCAGTGAGCTCATTACGCGCCTGGTTCAACTCCGTCTGGAGACCGTCGCGTTGGCCAATCACTTCGTCGTACTTGGCGAAGACTGGGCTTGAGAGATCTTCCATCTTGGTGATGGCGTTTGCATCGAGCGAGAAACGGGTCACGAACTCATTGGTCCATGCCTGAATCGCTTCAGGAGAAACGTTGGAACCACCTTCTCCTGTGAAACCGAACTTGACCGCATCGTCTGCGCGAGCATTGCGCTCCACAGCGAGGGCCGCTTTTTCAGCTTCCAAATTCGATTTGGCAGTGGCCAACTTTTCTTGACTCTCAGTAAACTGAGTGTTCTGAACGTAGCCGAAGCCAACAGATAGGAGCATGATGATTGCCAAAGCAATCACCCACATCAGGCTGACTTGCGCAGCACCACGGTTATTTTGGGACATTTGGAGCCTCAAGACAGGCAGGAAAGGGTTCGGCTAACAGCCGTAGGACAGGAATCTAGCACCGCTTAGGGCAGAGGTTGCCGCTTCCTTGGAGTCATTTTTTACGTGCGCCTTGCGGATGGGTCAAGAAAGGAGCAGGATACGTTCATGGATGTGGAAACTTTCTTGCCAGGCCTGCGCGTTATCGGGGTCACCGGCGGGGTCGGCGCGGGCAAATCCACGCTGGCGAAAGCCCTGGTCGATGCCCTCCCCGGCACCCTTTTAGACGCCGATGAGATCGTTTCCGATCTTTATCAAGACACGCAAGTCCTTTTAGAGATTGAACTTAAGCTTGGCTCCCCCATTCGGACCGCCGCCGGAGCCCTCGACCGGCCTGCCCTCGGCCAGCTCATTTTTAACGACCCTCAAGCGCGCGAGGCCGTCGAATCGGTGCTCCACCCCCTGGTCAGAAAAAAAATGTGGGAGAGTTTGGATTCTCTCGAGAAATCCGGTGGCAGCGTTTGGGCGGTGCTCGATGTCCCACTTTTGCGCGAGGGCGGTCTCCATGTTCTATGCGATGCCGTGGTTCACGTGGCTCTGCCCGCTGCCGAACGCTGCGCTCGAGCCTGCGCTCGCCACGGCTGGCAGCCAGAAGTCTGGGAGGCCCGGGAACTGGCACAAATCCCAGAAGCTGAGAAAGCCGAGCAGGCAGATGCTATCGTGGACAACCGAGCCGGGCGCGACTCCCTGCAAGCGCAGATTCGCAACTTAGTGCTCGACCTCCATTGTTTGCCGCCGCGGCCTCTTCGAGAACGCTGGCCCACTTGGGAACAAAACCCCATTGCAGAACAGTGAACGTTTTTGCGTAGTCGTTATGACTGCGCATAACCTCAAAACGAATTAACGGAATCCGAATTCATGGCTGAAACCACTGCCCGTCGCCGCAACCGGCGCCGCCGTCGTCGTAGAGACAACCGCCCACAGCAGGCCCGCACCAGCGTCGCCGCAAACCAGCTTCCGCGTCCACCGGAAGAAGCGTGGGACCAAAAGAGTGTGAAAACTTTTGCAACCAAGAAAAAGAAACTTGAGTTGCATCTCTCGACCTACTTGACTCTCTCTTTGCCTGACCTGCAAGACCTTGCGGAAAAGGCCGGAGTGGAAGATGCTCTGGCTTTACAAAAGGGTCCGATTTTGCGCTCGATCATTCGTACCGCCATGCAAAGCGCTGGTGTGTTTTTCACCAAGGGTGTTTTGGAAATCATGCCGGAAGGGCACGGATTCCTGCGTCACACGGTGAACGATTACATTCCGAACTTAGATTCGGACGCGCTCCTGCATCGCGACTTGGTGGAGAGACATCACTTGCAAAGCGGGCAAATTGTTGCTGGCGTTTTGTTGCCGCTTCCAGAAGATCAAGAAGTGTTGGTGCTGCATGAAGTGCTATCCGTGTTTGGTGAAGACCCAGAGAAACAGTTCTCGCTATCTCCATTCCACGATTTGGTGCCTCTTTACCCAGAAGAGCGCCTGCACTTGGAGACGGAACAGGATTGCATCGAAACCCGCATCGTGGACTTGATCTCGCCCATTGGCAAAGGTCAACGCGGCTTGATTGTTGCGCCACCGCGCACCGGAAAAACGGTTTTGCTGCAAATGATTGCGAATGCCATTTGCCAAAACCACCCCGATTGTCACCTGATGATTTTGCTGGTCGATGAACGTCCTGAGGAAGTCACCGACTTCGAGCGTTCGGTCATCGGACCGAACCGCGAGATTGCAGCGAGTACTTTTGATGAACCACCGGAACGTCACGTAATGGTGGCGGAACGCGTCATCGAACAGGCCAAGTCTCGCGTCGAACAAGGAGAAAATGTGGTGGTTCTGCTCGACTCGATTACGCGTCTGGCACGGGCTTACAACAACATCGCACCGTCCAACTCGAAAATCATGACCGGTGGTCTGGTTTCCGATGCACTGCTTAAACCAAAACGTTTCTTCGGTGCTGCACGCAACATTGAAAATGGTGGCTCGCTCACGATTCTCGCCACGGCCCTGATTGATACCAACTCGAAGATGGACGAAGTCATCTTTGAGGAGTTCAAAGGCACCGGCAACATGGAATTGGTTTTGGATCGTCAGTTGGCCGACCGTCGCGTATGGCCTGCGATTGAAATCAATCGTTCTGGCACGCGTAAGGAAGACTTGCTGCTCACCAAAGAGGAGTTGCAGCGGGTTTACTTACTGCGCAAGGTACTGAACGAAATGAATCCTGTTGAAGGCATGGAGCTCCTGGTGCAGCGCATGGAATCTTCGAAAAATAACGTCGAGTTCTTGCTGAACTTGGCTGCTGGTTAAGCATCCATGAAAAAAAAGCGCGTGAAAGTGCTGCTGCTGATTCCTTGCGATTTAGAAGCAGCGCGCGGCAACACTACGACTGCGAAACGCCTGAAGGATGAGCTTTGGCGTCGCGGCTACGAAGTGGAATTGGCCGATGTCACCAAACTCGACCTACAATCGCCCGGCGATGCACGTGCGCAGTTAATTATTGGCTTGCATGCCATGCATTGCGGTCCTGCGGCACAAGCTTTGGCGAAAACTTGGGGAGTGCCGTATATCGTCCTATTCAGCGGCACCGACCTAAACGGCCAACCGCAAAAACCGGCACTCGATGCCGTCGCCAAGGCCACTGCCGTGGTTGCGTTAGGCAATGCGCCGGCGACTCGTGCGCGCGATATCTACCCGGAATGCCGCGACCATTTGCATGTGATTCCACAAGCGGTGCTGCCGTTGCCTTATCGCCCCGGAGTTCATCTCCCGGCCGATGCCCCCGCACTCCCTGCCGATGCTCCTCTAGTTTTAGTCCCTGCGGGTGTGCGCGAAGTGAAAGATCCTTTGCGTGCCATCGCAGCACTTCTGCCCATGCGTAAGGAGCAACCAGAGATGCAACTTTGGTTTGTCGGCCCAGAATTAGAAAAGGAAACCGGCGATGCATTGCGTGCAGCCTGCGCGGAACACGATTGGGTGTTCTGGCTCGATGCACGTCCGCGCGAAGAGCTGCTTCCTCTGTTCCGTCGCGCAACGGTGGTCCTCAGCACCAGTCGCTCCGAAGGTGGTCCGCCAAACGCCATGTTGGAAGCAGTCCTGGTCGGACGCCCGGTCCTCGCGAGCTCGATTCCTGCACACCGCGAATTCCCCGGCGCCGAATCTTGCTTTCGCGATGAAACCGAGTTGCGCAAACGTTTTCGCGCGATCCTCTCCGAGCCAGAACGCGCGATGATGAAATCGCGCAAGATGGAAGAAGTCGTCCGCCAGACCCATTCCCCCGCCGCTGAGGCACTGGGTTGGGACCGCCTGATACGACCGCTGGTTATTGAAACTCTGAATTAGGTTGTCTGCGTCTCCGCAGACAACCAGAAGGCCGAGTCTCAACTTGCAGCCTAATTGCCGAAACGGAAAGCGTGGAGAACCGTCACCATAGGCGTAGCGAAGCGACGTCGGTAAGAGTTGGCGAAGCCGATAAAGGCTTTTTGGGTGGAGGTCTCTGGATAAGTGGCGATCGCTTTGTCCCCGTACCCATAATAAATATCTCGGGCGAACAAAGAATCCAACGGGGTATGGGTTGCACCGGAAAAAATACGCACTTCTTGCGGATGATTTCCAAAGCCAGAGCCCTGTGAAAGAATTTTGGAGCCGATTAAGTATTCCGAGTGACCATCGGCATTGAGGTCTCCCAAAGTGCTCATGAATCCACCGATTCGGTCATGCGTCTCTCCAAAATGCAAAGCCAGAATATTCCCGGTCGCGCCGGAAATCACCTTGACCAAACCACTTTCTTCAATGCCCAAGTGATCCCAGTAAGCATGGCTGGCAAATACGTCATTCACACCGTCGGCGTCGACATCGCCAGCATTCGCGAGCAAACTAAAATCCTTCACCTCCGATTGAAACCTCTGCATGGTGCGCAGGTTTGCTCCACGCAACACCATGCTGCGATCTTCTTGAAAAGGTGCGATGGCACGATAAGTACCAACTTCTTCAAGGCCATCTCCATCGAGGTCACCAAGGCGGGTTAAGTTAAGGCTCACATCTCTTGTGCTCTTAATCAGAATCATGCTCAAATCAGAGCCGTCGATTATTTGAATCGAAGGACCGAACCAAGCGCTAGTTCGGATTGCAGCGAGCTCTGAAAGCCCATCACCATTCTGATCACCGACGGAGATGACATCGTAAAAGCGGTCATGCTGCGAGGAATCAATCAGTGGGCTGAAATCTGCGCCAGAGAAAAGATGCAGGTGGTAGGCGAATTGATATTGGTCGGTTAAAGAAAAATCTGGGATGCCATCGCCAGTGATGTCGTCTAGGAAATGTGCGGTCACGCCAAGTCTTGCACTGATGCCCGGGCCCTGAATTTCAAAAAGCTGGTCACCCGTTTTCCCGTCATAGATCATGACACGGCCAGCCTCAAAATCGCGTCCGCCGACTTCCTGATAATAAGGATCGGAGTACAGCATTTCCGGATAGCCATCGCCGTCCAGGTCGGCGAAATCTAAAAGGACATAGTCATTGCTCGACAGGTCGTGCCTGTGCTCCACACGGTACTGCTTATGGAAACGTTCATGCCCGGCTCCTTGCGCATGCGCGGGAGTCGTTGCGAGCAATAAGGGGAGGCCACAAAAAAGAGTAGTTAAGAGAAACTTCATAGGCTCGCACCATAACACAGAGAGGCTCGCAGAGGGTGTCTCTGCGAGCCTCAGTTCGGTGTTTTTGGACGCTTAAGCGAGCCCTTCATCAGTCAGGTAGTGCTGCGCCTCCAGAGCGGCTGCACACCCCATACCAGCGGCAGTAATCGCCTGGCGGTAAAGCGGGTCGTGGACATCGCCAGCTGCGAACACGCCTTCCACACTCGTCTTGGTGCCACCCTTCAGCTTCAAGTAGCCAACCTCATCGCGATCGAATTCTGCGCCGAGGAACTCCGTGTTGGGCTGGTGGCCGATGGCAACAAACATGCCTTCACAAGCAAGATCTTGCGTGGTGCCGTCTTGGGTGTTCTCGAGCTTGACCCCAGTAACCGCTTTCTTTTCATCGTGATAGATGTCGACGACTTTCTCGAACAGCATCCATTCGATTTTTGGATTGGCACGTGCACGATCCAACATAATCTTGGATGCACGGAATACATCGCGACGGTGGATGACCGTGACCTTGGTGCAAAAGCGAGTCAGGAAGATGGCTTCTTCCATGGCTGTGTCGCCGGCGCCAACGATGACCACTTCGCGGTCTTTAAAAAATGCGCCGTCGCAGGTTGCACATGCGGAAACGCCATAACCCATGAGCTCCTTCTCCTTCTCGAGGCCAAGAGCTTTGGCGCGGGCACCGGTAGCAATAATAACCGTATGCGCTTCATAGCTGCCCCCCATTTCGTCTTCCAAAACGAAAGGACGTTGGGAAGTGTCAATGCTTTTGATGTTCTTAAATTCGACAAACTCAGTGCCAAACTTTTCCGCCTGCTTGCGAAACTGGACCATCATGTCTGGGCCAGTAATGCCGTCTGGGAAACCTGGGTAGTTCTCGACATCGTTGGTGATGGTGAGCTGACCTCCAGGCTGCATGCCTTCGAACTGCAGCGGCTCCAGCCCTGCACGAGAGTTGTAAATGGCGGCGGTATATCCCGCTGGGCCAGATCCGATGATTGCGACGTTATGAACCATGATGAGACGGTATTGTAAGCCAACCTGAGGAGCCTTCCATGCCTGAATTTCAACCCTTTCCCACTGACCGTCCGACCCTTGAAAAAGTGGTCGAATGCACCTTTTACCGGGCTGGAGGTCCAGGTGGGCAGCATCGAAATAAGACCGAGACCGCGGTGCGACTGGTGCATCGAGATTCTGGAATTACGGTGACCGCGACCGAGCGCAGGAGCCAGCTACAAAACCGAGATTTGGCCTGGGAGCGTTTGATTGCAGCGCTCAAGAAAAAGAACTACCGGCCGCGCAAACGTAAGGCGACAAAGCCAACCAAAGGATCGGTAAAGCGTCGACTGGATTCCAAGAAGAAGCGCTCCGATGTCAAAAAAGGGCGTTCCGAGAAGTTCTAGCCCCCCATTGGCTTGCGCCCTGGTTAGACCAACAAGCTGAGCATGCCGATGGCAACCACCGCCACCACCAGACTCAATCCAGCGCCGACCACCCAGAAATCACGGGTGCGATAGCGTCCGGGGCCAGCGACCATAAGGTTGCATTGATGCGCGAAGGGAACCACAAATGCGCAGCTGCAACCAAAGGCAACTGCGAGTAGGGCGTTCTTCGGGGGGAAGTTCATGGCATCGGCAACCAATAAGGCCACCGGCGACAAGATGACCGCAGCCGCAGCATTACTACTGGTAATACTGATTAAGGCTGCCAAGAGGTAAAGCACCGACAGCACTCCAGCCGCTCCAAGCACGGGTTGAAGCTCCACCATGGCCGAGGCCACGAGTTGCGAAACTCCATGTTGCTCCAATGCAAAGCCGAGCGGGATGGTGCCAATGATCATGGCCAAGACGCGCCAGTCGATGAACTTGCCTGCGCGATCGGCGCTGACTGCTCCAGTAAGCACCATCATGAGAGCTCCGAACAATGCGCTCATGGCAAGCGGAACACCAAAGGCCATCGGCGGGACCAGAGCGAGAGCTAGACAAAGCAATGCGGCTGGTGCTTTTTGGAAATCGCGCATGTCAGCGGGTGCTGCGAGAAGCACGAAATCGGTGCGGTCTTGCAAGAGACGTACTCGTTGGATCGAACCAGCAAGTAGCAAGGCATCGCCGGCTTCTAATGGGAGTTCGGCAAGCTCACCCTCCACAGCAGCACCATCGCGCCAGATCGACATGACATTCACGCCGTATTTGCCGCGAAAATCTAACTCACGCAGAGTTTTTCCCAACAAAGAGGAACGCTGCGGAACCGAAATTTCCGCCATGGTGAAGCCGTGATCCAAAATACGGTCCACCGCGCGTTCCCCCGCCAATCCCATGCGCGAAAAGGTGTCTTCGGCAAGGCGCCAGGTTTCGAGTTCTGGGCCGTCGAGATATAGCTCATCGCCGACCTGTAAAACTTCATTGGGGCCCGGTGAAAACCATCGTTCGCCAAAGGGTGCACTGCGCACGATTTGCAAAACGGCAACTCGATAAGTTTTTCCGATTCCGCTTTCCGAAAGTTTCTTTCCAGCCAAACTAGATTTGCGCCCGACCTTCATGCGCACGATCTGCTTGGTCAAGCCATAACGGCGCAACAACTGGTGCGCATTCACGGCGGGCTGTCCGCCGGGGCGTCGTTGATCTAAACGCACCGGAAGCAGGCGTCGGCCTATGGTGACTAAATACAGGATTCCTGCCGCGCAAATCGCACTACCGATCACCGCAAAGTCAAACATGCCTAAGGATTCGCCGCTGGCCTGTCGATAGGACTCCGCCACCAAGAGGTTGGACGATGTTCCGATTAGGGTCAAGTTGCCACCGAGGATTGCCGCAAACCCAAGCGGCATCAGCAAGCGCGAAGCAGGAATATTGGACCTTCGAGCAAGCGCGATCACCACTGGGAGCAAAACCGCAACCGTGGCTGCATTACTCATAAACGCAGAAAGCACTGCCACCACCACGGTAATCAATAACAGTAAACCGCGTTCCCCTTTCCCGCCAACACGCCCCACCATGCGCGCCAACCACGCCGCCACGCCGCTCTCTTCAATCCCCGCGCTCAAAACAAAAACTGCGGCGATGGCAATGACTGCCTGGTTACCAAATCCACTCAGTGCGTCGCTGGCTTCCGGGATGGCGCCAGTGAGGAAAAGCGCCACTGGAATCATGAGCGCGACAATCTCCAAGCGAATCCATCTAGTCAAGAACAGGATTGCGGAATATCCGAGAATGATGACCGATGCCCAGGCGTGAAAACTCATGGCTTACCTTTGCGGTACTTCGTTTCCCAGGTTTGCAGAACCGTGAGAGCATGGGGCTGACGTTCTAGCAATTCGAATTCTTGACCTGACGCGACCATCCCTGCTTTTAGAACGCGCAAATACCAACCGGTTATTCCTTCGCGCCCCATCAGCGCAACCATGTCTTTACAGCCCCAAACTTTATTCAATGTGGAACAAGGAACTCGAGGTTTAGTGACTTCAACCTCGGCTTCGCCAATGCGATAAATGTCGCCGACGTAAACGTTGGATTCGTCTTGACCTTCCACTGCAAAGTTCTCGCCGAAGCTGCCCAAGGGAAAATGGGAAGCGGAAAAATTAAGCTGTCCTCGCCACCATGAATAGTGCTTCACTGGCATAACGCAGACCGCTTGATCTTCGAGGCCATGATGCACCTCATCTTCACATCCATCTCCCTCTAAGGCACGCAAACCCAACATAGTGGGCTGGAGTAATCCCTGTTTGCACATACCCGTGCGCAGCAATCCTCCTGGAGTTGGGATTTCGCTGGGCATGGCGGCAAGTAGCGATAGCAGGGTCGCTGGCATGAGACTTAATCTAACCATTCCGGCTCCAAGATTCCCACTGGCTGCGCGCGTTATGCTGAGAGTTGGCGCATGAGCCGCCAAAGATTGCCATGACCACTTCACGCAACATTCTCATTACTGGCGCATCGACTGGAATCGGCCGCGCGGTCGCCCTCGATTTGGCCAATCGGGGCGACCAGATTTTCGGTACCGTGCGCAGTCAAAAAGATGCCGATGCCTTGATGGCTGCTACCCCCGCCGGTGCAAAACCAATGCAAGCGCTTATGCTCGACGTCACCGATGGCGAAAGTGTATTGCGTGCCGCCTCGGAGCTCACCGCAAGGCTCGATGGCGCTGGGCTCCACGGGCTGGTGAATAACGCTGGCGTGGCGATTGCAGCTCCGTTGGAGTACATTCCGATTGAGGATTTTCAGTTGCAGATGGAAATCAATCTCATTGGATTGCTGCGCACCACCCAAGCGTTTTTGCCATTGGTGAAGAAATCACGTGGGCGCATCATCAACATTTCTTCGATTGCTGGACGCCTGGCATTTCCACTTGCTGGACCTTATCACGCATCGAAACATGGCGTGGAAGGACTGAGCGATGCCTTGCGTATGGAGTTGCAGCGTTATGGAATCGAGGTGGTGGTGATTCAACCTGGCGGTATCCGTACTCCTATTTGGGACACCGCGGCGAAGAAGTCTTCCGAAATGGGCAAGACCTTGTCCGAGCAAGGCCGCAAGGAGTATGGCAAGCTAATCCATCAGGTTGGCAAAGCATCGGCTAGAGCTTGTGCGGAAGGCGATGACCCACAACTCTGCGCCGATGCCGTGCGTAAAGCCTTAAACGCAGCACGCCCACGTACGCGTTACATCGTTGGACGCAACGCCAAGATTGGCATGTTCCTGCGCCGCATCTTGAGCGATCGGCGCATGGATAAAATTGTCGGCAAGGGACTCGACCTTGCCGAGCGCGAAACCTAAAGCGCCGGCAGTTAGTTGCCGTAGCGGAACAGCATGACGCGCGAGATCATGGCACCGGATAGGAAATGCGAACGGAGTATGCCAGCGATCGGTGGAGCCCTGGGCGGTAACGGGCGCAGAAGCGAAGCATAGAGCCAGCACTCCAATGG
>Ga0316209_1002329_pt1 | contig 15578 bp, 13 predicted proteins | sample 6monopyrite_MG_FD_204945 | JGI IMG/M metagenome (GOLD analysis project Ga0316209, IMG submission 204945) | Microbial mat bacterial communities from mineral coupon in-situ incubated in ocean water Damariscotta River, Maine, United States -... | ecosystem: Environmental > Aquatic > Marine >...
AACCCATTCGCTGGCCATGCACTGGAAAATTCTTGGAGCATTCAAGAGATTGATATCTCGGCGATTGCAGACAACAATCCTTCGGTTCAGGTTCGCTTCTCCATGCAATCCGATGGTGGATTGGAGTTCGGCGGTTGGAACATTGACAACTTTGAGCTTCTCACTCTCGAGCCTGTCCCTGGCGGCAGTAACACGATTAACCTGAGTGGTGACACCACTGCGCTTCCTGGCGCAACCGTGAACTACACCATGACGGGCATGTCAGCTGGCGCAAGCTGGGCTTTCCTTGCTAGTGGATCCAACGCAGGCACCGTGATCTTCGGTCACACCTTCGATGTTGGCCCGAACTTCAACATCATGAACACCGGTACCGCAGATGCAGCCGGTAACGCTACCACCAGCTTCTCCATTCCAACCAACTTGCCTTCCGGCGCTGTGGGTTATATGGAAGTAGGCGCACAAGGTGTTGGCGGAGTCGAAGATTCCAACCTACTGACCTTCACCGTTCAGTAAGTTTTCAGTCAAGGGGGCGGCTCCGAAACGGGCCGCCCCCTTTCCCTTTCCCCTACACGTTTCACATACCTCCCTGGTCTTTTTCCCTTTAACAAGCCATGCTCCTTAGCCTGTTCCTTGCATCTCAGCTGCAGCAACCTTTACTGCCTGAGGTGACTGCCGTCACCGAAGCTTCGGTGGCCCCTGCCCTGATTGCCGCGGAACCTCAATACGCGGTTTATGTTTTCCAATCAGATGTGCATTTGCGCGATTCCCTGATTCGTCATGGTGAAATGTATGACGACCTTGGTGGCTACATTCTCGGTGCCATCGATACCGATTTAGCAACACGGATTGGCGTGACCATGATTGCCTTGCCAGCTTTGGCCGACGGCGAATCTGTGTTTACGATCATCGAGCATCATGGCGCAGAAGCGCATGGTGTTGGCGATTCCGGACGTCACCTTTGGACTTCGGCCGATCATCGCATCACCTTGCGTGCACTGAATAAGTCACAAGCTGCCGCCGCGGCACACAGCAACTTCCGCTGTCACGGCGCGGTGCGTCAGATGACTCTCCAGGTTATGCAACCCACCTCCTTTAGCGGAGGCAGCTTGGCTGCGATTACCCCGAACCCGCAAATCGCCGGTTGGGTGGCCCAGGTGTCCCAAAGCAATTTGCAGAACGATGTCGCGACCATGGAAGCCTTTGGTACGCGTCGTCACTTTGAAAGCGGAGAAGTCAATGCCGAGAACTGGTTAGTTGGAGAATTTCAAGCCTTGGGATTGACCACCACTACCTTCGATTACGACTCTGGCGCCGACGTCGTCATTGCCGAGCTCCCTGGTCAGACCGACCCGAGCAAGATTGTTGTCATTGGCGCGCACTATGACTCGGTCAACTGGCAAGGCAGTGCAGGATCTCCTGCCCCTGGCGCCGACGACGATGCTTCCGGAACCGCAGGTGTGCTAGAAATCGCCCGCGTTCTGGCAGGTGAATCTTTTGATTACACCATCCGCTTCTGCGCCTTCTCCGGTGAAGAGTTTGGCTTACTCGGCTCTGAGGCCTACGCCGCATCTTTGGATGCAGCCGGCGCCAACGTCATCGGCATGTTGCAGCTCGACATGACGGCTTACCGTGCACCAGGCGACAGCTTGAGTGTCGACTTTGTCACTAACGACACCGACACCGCGCTCAACAACTTCGCCATGGATGTTTACGCCGCCTACGTACCTGGCTTGCAAATCAATATTGCATTCCTGTCCGGCGGAACCAGTGACCACAAGTCCTTCTTCAACCACGGCTTTCCAGCCACCTTCCCGTTTGAGGATTTGGGCACCTTTAGTCCATTCATTCACACGCCTAACGACACCACTGGTATTTCAGCGAACGACTTCAACCTGTCGCGCATGATCACCGAAGGCGCGCTGGCCACCGTGGCCGAGTTGGCGCGTCCTGTCTCCATGACCATGAGTCATGTGCCACTTACCGATACGCAAAACGAAGCCGGTCCTTACACCGCCTTGGTCGACGTCGTTTCACAAACCCCTGCTTCGGTTTCCGGAGTCGATTTATTCTGGCGAGCCGAAGGTGCAACAAACTACACCACGACTGCCATGACACCGACCGGTACTCCCAACGAGTGGTCCGGCGGAATCCCAGGACATCAGAGCCCGGTTCGCTTGGAGTACTACATGGTGGCGACCGACTCCAATGGAAGTACTCGCTTCCTGCCCGACGGCTTAGCCGCAGGCGATAACCTGCATCGCTTCGTGGTCGGCATTTACAACCGCATTTCGTTTAACGATTTCGAAGGTGCAACTGACGAAGGTTGGGCGCACGTGCAGTTAGCCACGCAAGACGATTGGCAGCGCGGCATCCCGGCTGGCAAAGTCGAGGACCCGGGCAGCGCATTCTCTGGCAATAACTGCTGGGGTAATGACCTCGGCCCAAGCGGGTTCAACGGTTCCTATGCTGCCAATGTAAACAACTACTTGGAATCCCCAAGCATTGATTGTTCCGGACAAACGGGAGTAAAGTTGCGCTTTGCACGCTGGCTCACGGTTGAAGAAAGCCAGTACGACAGTGCAAAAATTCGAGTCAATGGAGTTGTGGTTTGGGAAAACCCATTCAGTGGCAACTTGATTGATAACTCTTGGACCATTCAGGATATCGATATCTCTTCGATCGCCGACAACAATGCTGCTGTACAAGTTCGCTTCAGTCTAGAATCCGATGCTGGCCTTGAGTTCGGTGGCTGGAACATCGACGACTTCGAGCTCTACACTCTGGAGCCCGTAGGCGGCGGTGGCAACATGACTTTGTCCGGCACCGCGTCGGTGAATGCGGGTGCAAATGCTACCCTTGACTTGAGCAATGCGTCACCGAACCAAACTTGGTACTTGATTTACAGCTTGTCCAATGCAGGCACGACCATTTTCGGAACCGTGTTTGAAGTCGGTGATCCTTGGACCCTTTTCCACACCGGCACCAGCGACAATAATGGCGATGCCTCACACACCTTTACCGTCCCAGCTGGCGGTAGTGGCCTCACTGTCTACTTCGAAGCTGCGACTAACGCAGGCTCGATTGAGAATTCCAACCTTCACACCCTAACTGTCAACTAAGGCCATCATGAAGATCCATCACTTCACTCTGACTGCCGTTCTTCTTGGGTTGTGCGCCACATCGGCCGCAGCTCAAAACGGAGCCACGGAACTTTCGCGCACCGATAACTACGGATACTACAACGAGGTTTGGGGCTACACCGCTGCCAACGGCGACGAGTATGCCATCATCGGCACCGACACCGGCACCGTGTTTTACGATGTCACCACCCCTACCGCTCCAGTATTTTTAAAGTTCATCAGTGGACCGAACTCCATCTGGCGCGACTTTGCGACTTACGGGGATTACTGTTACATCGTGACCGAAGGTGGTGCCGGCATGCAGATCATTGATCTCAGCACGCCAAGCAATCCAACCTTGGTGACCACTTTCGGAACCAGCCTATGGAGCGATGCCCACAACATCTCCATCGATGAAGGTGCCGGCATGGCCTACATCATTGGTGCGAATACTGGCATGCCGATTCTGGACCTAAGCAATCCAACCGCACCCGTTTTAGTGGCGAACTATGGCGCACAGTATGTGCACGATGGCACCATTCAAAACGGGCAAGCTCACTTCGCTGAAATTTACGGTGGTCAATACCGCATTGTTTCGGTTGCGAACTTGCCAGCCTTGCCATCGGTCGATTCGGTCACCACGCCGGGTGACTTCACCCACAGCGTGAGCGTGAATGCTGCCGACACTCTGGCGGTCACCACCGATGAAAGTTCGGGTGGTGGATTGGCGATTTACGACATCAGCAATCCAAGCAACATTCAGCTGCTTTCCACTTGGAACAACAGCAATGCCACGGTGCACAATGCCTTGATCAAGGGCGACCGAGTTTATGCCTCTTGGTATAGCTTTGGATTTGCATGCATTGACATCAGCGATCCATCTTTCCCGCAGCAGGTGGCGGCCTTTGATTCGAGCAATGAGACTGGCGCCGGTTACGACGGCACATGGGGTGTTTACCCCTACGCTGCATCGGGCTTGGTTTACTTGTCGGACCAAGATCGAGGTTTGTTCGTGATTCAGATTGATGACCCGGCCATCGACCTTAGTGGAACCGCATCGGTTCCGGCAGGCACCAGCACCGACTTAAACATCAGCGGTGCAGCGCCGAGCTCCACTTGGTACTTGTTGTTCAGCTTCTCGAATGCTGGCATCAATCAATACGGCACCACCTTTGAAGTTGGCGCCGGTTGGTCACTGCTCACGAGTGGCACCACCGATGCATCGGGCAATGCGAGCTATACGCTCAATGTTCCAGCTGGAGTGAGTGGCAGCACTGCATACTTTGAAGTGGCGACGGCCAATGGCCCGGTGTTGACCTCCAACTTGTTCCGCCTGCAAGTGCAGTAGGAACGAGGCAAACCTATTTCGAAGCTGCGAGCTCCTCAAACAGGCGCTCGTAAGCTTCGGCGGCGGCATCCCAGGAGTGCAAACGGCCCATGACTTCGCGCCCATGACGCCCAAGCTCCGCGCGCCGTTCTGGATTATCCAGCAGGTCCGAGACGGCATCGGCAAAGGCCTGATCCTCATCGGCGACAACCAATAAGTCTCGCACTTCCTGGTGCATCGCCTCGACTCCAGTGCTGTTGGTGACCACTGGTTTTTCCACGGCCATCGATTCCAGCACCTTATTCTTAATGCCAGCGCCAAAACGCATCGGCGCGACCAACATGCATGCCTTCTGGATGAATGGCTTCAAATCCTCAACCCGCCCGGTCACTTCGACGCCTGGCAAACCTGCCAAAGCTAAGACTTCCGGAACTGGGTTAGTGCCCACAATGGTAAAGCTAGCTTCTGGATGACGCGTCCGCACTAAAGGCAGAATATCGCGTGCAAAGTGAATCGCGGCATCGACGTTGGGAAGGAAATCCATGTTGCCAAAAAGAATCAAGTTGCCTGGCGTTTCTTCCACTCCTTCCACCGGCTGGAACATGTCTAGATCCACGCCGTTTGGAATCAACTCAACGCGTCCACCAGGACACATGCGCTCCAAGCGTTCTTGGTCCAACGGCGACACTACCGTAGCCATGGGGTAAAGCTTCATGGCAAAAGTTTCGAAAGCCAAGAAACGACGTCGGAGTTGACGGGTGCGGATGGATTCGGCCAAACTCAATCCACCGCGATCTAAATGCCGATCGTAGAACAGAGTGCGGCAATCGCAGACGTCGAGCAGAGTTGGAATGACTTCTGCGCCACTACGGAACCACAGGTCCGCCCACGGGTCAAACACGTAGGCGGCGTCAATCTTGTGCTGGTCGACTAACTTTTTGGTTTCGACGGCAACGCGTTTATCAAAACCTGGATATTCGGAGCGGAAAGCTGCGACCGGCGCGATTCCAAGATTGGTGCGCATGCGCCCGATTCCACTACGCTGCGGCACATCGACCAGGGTGATGCTAGAGAAGATTTTTTGCTCCTCCAAAGGTGCCAACTTCGCGCGCTGTTCCTCGTTCTGGATCATCGCGAGTAAATGCACCTCATGACGCTTCGCCAATCTGCTGAACAGGTGGAGAATGCGTAGGTGATATCCCTCGGAGTAGGGCCAAGGGAGGCCGCGGTAGACGACAAGGAGTCGCATGGCCCCTAATGTAACGAGCCCGGCGATAGATTTCGCCGGGCTCGTTGGTGGAACAGAGATTTTCTAGTGAGCAGGGTCAGGCAGGACGGCATCGACCATCGCCTTTAATTCGCCCTGGGCATGAAGTTGGCGCACGATGTCACCCCCTCCCACAAACTCACCGCCAAGAAAAATCTGCGGGGTGGTCGGCCAATCCGAAATTTCAACCAAAGCTGGCTTGATGCCTGGGTCGTCAAAGATATCGATGGCTTCAAAAGGCACATCTAGTTCTTTAAACACCTCCACCACAGCTTGCGAGAAACCGCAGCGTGGGAACATTTTGTTGCCTTTCAAAAACAACAGAACTGGCTGCTGCTTGATGATCTCTTCTAACTTTTCCTTAATTTCCATGGTTCAACTTTTGGTGCTGATCTGAACAGCGTGAATGGAGTTATCTCCTTCCGACATGAACGGGCGCATGAGTTCGATGACTTCTTTGTGCTGTTGCATGAGAGTCATGCCCTCAAAGCCAGGCCAAGTCACCTCTAAACCCCAATGATCCAGAGTTCCAGTGAGGTCAGTCACTTTACAGGTGGAGCCATCCAGTTTGCTGGTGACGATTTCGCTTACGGTGTCTGCGTCCATTTTGATGCTGTGTTTTAGGCCAGGTTCGGGAACTTTTCCGATGAGTTAAACTCTAAACCTGGGACCCTTTGAGTCACACTGCGCATTGTCCCACGAAACCACGCTCATGGCAAAGATCGAAATCTACACACGCACCACCTGTCCATACTGCATCATGGCCAAACGCCTTCTAGAGAATAAGGGACAAAATTGGGAGGAAATCAATTTGGATACCTCCCCAGAACGGACGGACGAAATGCTCGAGCGCAGCGGCGGAAAAAGGACCGTTCCTGAGATCTTTATCGATGGCACCCTAGTTGGTGGCTACGATGATTTGGCGGCTCTCGAGACCGAGGGCAAGCTAGACGCCTTGCTCGCTAGTTAGAAAGCTCTGATAAAGGAGCCCGGCTTACCGGCGGCGTTGCACCTGCGGCAATGTAGTCAATCGGGTTCGAAAACAGGATTGGGGTATCCGAAGAGTCACAGACTTCTAGGCGCACCCAATCCCCTGCTGCGGGAGTGACCAGGCCGGAGACTTGAAGACTTTGCGCTTCGAAGCTCCAACGATTCTCCTCGATTTTTTGAGTTGTTGGGTGCCATCGGGAAGAGGGAAACGAAGTCGGCCGTGCGTCTTCCCTAAAAAATATCCCAGAACGCCGTTCTAGGGTTACTTGCCGATGAGAAAATGGACGATATCGCCATCTTGCATCGCATAATCCCGGCCCTCGGTGCGCAAACGGCCAGCCGCGCGAATGGCGGATTCCGAATGGTGCTGATCGAGGTCATCGACCGAGTAAACCTCGGCGCGAATGAAGGCTTTCTCAAAGTCGGTGTGGATGACACCCGCAGCAACGGGCGCGGTATCTCCAGTATGAATGGTCCAGGCGCGCACTTCCTTTTCACCAGCAGTGAAGTAAGTCTGCAGGCCGAGCAACTTGTAAATGGTTTGAATCAAGCGACCCAATCCAAGCTCCTCAACCCCGAGGTCCTCCATGAACATGGCGCGATCTTCTTCGTCCATCGAGCGCAACTCCAACTCGAGGTCGCCACAAATCGGCAACCATTGCGAACCGTGATTGGTGGCATAATCCGCGACTTTTTGACACCACTCACTTTCGCCGTCGAGGTCTTCATCGGAGACATTTGCTACGTAAAGCACGGGCTTCATGCTCATTAAGAACAACGGCTTCAACAACTTGCGCTGACGATCATTCCAAGCGTGGGTGCGCAAAGGTTTGCCGCTATCCAGAATTTCAATCGCTAAGTCGTACACCTCTTTTTCCGCTTGACATTCCTTATCCCCAGCGCGCGCCTTCTTCATCACCCGATCCGAGTTACGACGCAAGGTTTCCATATCGGCTAGGCTAAGCTCAAGTTCAATGACTTCAATATCATCGATTGGGTCAACCGGCGTATCGCGCAAAATCTTATCGCCACCAAAGCAACGCACCACTTGCATGATGGCATCGCATTCTTTGATGTTGCCGAGGAACTTGTTGCCCATGCCTTCGCCTTCCGAAGCGCCTGCAACCAAACCAGCAATATCCACAACCTTGACCACTGCTGGCAAAACCCGCTGCGTTTCCACATAACCGTGGATTAACTCCAGGCGTGTATCGGGTACTTCCACCACGGCCACGTTGGGTTCAATGGTGCAAAAGGGAAAGTTACCCACCTCTGCTTTTGCAGAAGAAAGGGCGCTAAAAATGGTGGACTTGCCGACGTTCGGAAGCCCCACAATGCCACAGGAGACGCTCATGAGACCGCGCATTGTATCCTCTCGGCCATGCGGTTGCCCCCTCTCGAGGCGAGCTCGCCGGCCTTATCCTCTTGGGCTATACGTCGCGAATTAAGGCACGAAAGTACCCTCAGCGAAGATTTTCGTGGACGATGCTCGCCCCGAAAACCGCCTCATGTCCTTAAATCCGACGTCGGGTCAGTTGCAGCAAGAACCCAAGCATTAGGACTGCAAAAGCAAAACGCTGTCCTGGATTCCACTGAGTGAGGCCATCGGCAACCGCAACCGGTAGCACTAAGGCAGCGCGCGCGCTTTTCCTCGCCCACTCATGCTCCAGCAAGAAAGCTGCGCCCTGCGGACCGTTTTCGTAATACCAATCGACGCATTGGTTGCCTGCCGGAGTTGCCTTTAGGTATTGATCGCGAAAGCGGCGCAAAGCAAAAACCTCGTGCGATGCATAATTACCATGTGCAGCCGTAGCGACAAAGCAATCGTTTCCTGGGATGATGTCATCTAAGGAAGGCGCGGAAATGGACAAGTTGAAAGTGCCAGTTTGTCCGCCAGGGTTCGTCACCACCAAAGCCTTATTCCCTGCAACGAGCGCAGGCAACTGCAACTGAATCGAGGCACCCAAGGTGGTCACAACAATGTCCGACTGGAGCAATGCGACGCCATCTAAAGTAATGTTGATCTGTCCAGTATTACCGTCGCCCTCGTAATCGACAAAGGCGCTGCCGGCCGCCGCAGTTAAGGTGACTTGCCCTGCGGTGTCTGGCGCCAAACTTACCGTAAAGCTGCCTTCGAGGGCTTCAGCCAAGATGCCATTGACATCGGCGGTGCCGCCAAACTGACTGGGAGAGCCATCGGGAAAGAAGTTATTGCGTGCTTCCACCGCATTGATGACACCGACTCCAAAACGAAAATCGGAACCGTTGCCAGAGAAGGTGTTGAGGCAAGCAAGGAAACCGGTATGCCCTGGACCGAAATTTGGATCGTTGTTTTGAGCGCCGGCCGTCGGCACAGAAGAAGTTAACTCCACGCCCGCACGGCCTGCATTTTCAATCCGGTTGGAGTAGAAATCTGCTGCAATGTCGGCTTGATCGCCACCGCCATTGATGGTTTCACAAAGTATGTTGACATTGTTGCCGCTGATGTGGCCGAAGCGAATGTAAGGCGCAACCACAGCTCCACCGCTCGACAATCCATGCTCAGCACGAAGGTGATACCCCACTTCAACAATACCACCGCCACTCAAAAAGTTTCCATCGGAAGCACAAAGGATGGTCGATACCGAACTGATGCCGATTCCAGAGCCAAAGGCGTGCATGAAAATTCCAGCCTCCAAATATCCTGCAAAAATGTTTTCGTGCACCACGAAGTTTTGCTCCACCGTGGAGCCCGACGCAGCAAGAATCGATACCGTGCGGTCGACACCGCCGGAACTCGTATTGGAGGTAATCCCTCCCAATTCCAAGATGGTGGCGTTTGCAAGCTGAATCGCAATAGCATCGCGGGCAGTGTTGCCAGCGAAAGTGCATTGGTCAATCAGCAGCTGCTCAGTGAGACTTCCAGTGTCAAGGATGGCTAAGACACCGAAGCCATCGTTCGCGCCGACGCCCGAATTGGCGAAGTTATTGAAGTTACATTGCTGAATAGTCAGACCATTGACACTGCGCCCACTCGGTATTTCTATTCCGACCGTACACCCAGTCAAAGTCACACCACTAAATAAAGTACTTGCGCTTATGTCTTCTCCAACACGGAACAAAGTGCCGACACCGCCAGCATCAAAAATAGGCTCTTCTCCATCGGAAGCTACAACGTCCACCTGGTTCGCTAACAAAATAGGAAAAGTCTCTGCAACAGAATATGTTCCCGCGCGCAAAGTCACGGAATCTCCTGCCGCAGTTTGGGTCAAGGCGAATGTGAGACTTTGAAAGGGTGTTCCAATCGAGCCATCTGCGCCATTGTTGCCAGTGGCTGGGTCCACGAAGAAGGTTGTCTGTGCAAAGGCGGAGCCGGTAAACGCAAAAACCAACGAAAGTAAAAGTGTGCGCAGTAACATTATTTCAAGTCTTCAAGAGAGAATGACCGTCCATGACTTCAGGCTTTTCCAGGCCCATAGCCTGCATGAGAGTGGGTGCGACATCGGCAAGCACGCCCATTTCGCGAAGCTTGGCACCACGAAATTCTTCGCCAATGAAAAGGAAAGGAACCGGATTAATGGTATGGGCGGTATGCACTTCTCCAGTAACCGGATCCATCATCTGTTCCGCATTGCCATGGTCGGCGGTGATGGCCACCGTGCCGCCATGCTTCAACGCCATGTCGACAATCTGCTTAAGGCAGCCGTCGACCGCGCGCACCGCCGCTTCAGCAGCAGGCACGATTCCGGTGTGTCCGACCATGTCGGAGTTAGCAAAGTTAATGACGTACAAATCGTTTTCACCTTGCTCGAGTCGGTCAAGCACGGCGGCGGTGACCTCGAAAGCCGACATTTCCGGCTTCAAGTCGTAGGTAGCCACTTTAGGCGATGGCACCAAGTGGCGCTCTTCTCCCTTATAGACCGCTTCGCGCCCACCATTAAAGAAAAATGTGACATGCGCATATTTTTCTGTCTCTGCGCATCGGAACTGACTCAATCCTGCCTCCGCCACAAGCTCCCCGAACATGGAAGTGAGTTCGAGCGGTGGAAAAGCCACTGCTGCTGAGAACTCCTTCGAGTATTGGGTCATGGTGGTAAATCGGACAGCAGGCACGTTCCCGCGGGAGAATCCATCGAAAGTGGTGTCACCCAAAAATGCAGCGGAGATTTGACGCACGCGGTCGGCGCGGAAGTTGAGGCTTAAAACAGAATCTCCATCCTCAATGAGGGCGGCTTCTCGAATGGCTATCGGCTTGATGAACTCATCGGTTTCGCCGCGAGCATAAGCTTCCTCGATCGCCTGCACAGCATGGCTTGCGCAGTGTTCGGCCTTTCCATGCACCATCAAATCCCAAAACAGTTGGGTGCGTTCCCAGTTGGTATCGCGATCCATGCCGAAGTAGCGGCCGCATAAAGTTGCAAAACGTGCGCCAGTTTTTTGCAGGATAGGTTCTAAACGCGCCACGTACTTCAACGCGGACGATGGCGGGGTATCGCGGCCATCGAGCAATCCATGCAGCACTACACGTTCTCCTGGCAGATCCATCGAATCCGCAAGTTTGAGGATAGCTTCTAGATGGTCGTCGATCGCGTGCACGCCGCCATCGCCCAGTAAACCGAACAGGTGCAGGCGACCACCACTTTCTTTGGCAGCTTCGACGGCCTGGCGCAGAATGCCCAAACGCTCAAAGTCCCCGGACCGAATGCTCTCATCAATCCGAGAAATGGTCTGATACACCCGACGTCCGGCGCCAAGATTGGTGTGCCCGACCTCGGAATTGCCCATCAGGCCGGGCGGCAAGCCAACTTCTTTGCCCGAGGCAGAAAGTAACGCATGGGGCCACTCTTGCCACCACGAGAGGAAATTCTCCGCCGGAGCATGGGTAATGGCGTTGCTATCGGAGGGCGGGGCGTACCCCCAGCCATCGAGAACAATGAGAAGTTTTGGACGCTTCGGAGTCATGAGAGGGTGCCATCGGCACGGTTTGATACTACGATAGGGACATCATGCGTGTTTTTCTCCCATCTCTTCTGCTCTTAGTGCTCGCAGCGGCATGTTCCTCCGTGCCTGGTACGGGCCGCTCCCAGCTTAACTTCATGAGTGCCGGCCAGGAGATGAAGATGGGCGCGCAGGCCTACACCGAAATGCTGGCCAATGAACGCGTCATCACTACCGGCGCCGATGCCGAAATGGTACGCCGCATTGGAGAGCGCATTGCGCGGGCAGCGGTTGATTTGCTCCCAGAATCCGATGCAAAACGATTTCGTTGGGAGTTTGCTTTGATTGATTCTCCTGACACCGCCAATGCATGGGCTTTGCCTGGCGGAAAGACTGCGGTCTACACCGGTCTACTTGGGATCACCCAAGATGAAGACAGCCTCGCTGCTGTCATGGGACATGAGATTGCGCACGCGACTTCTCATCATGGTGCGGAACGCGTGAGTACAAACATGCTCCTACAACTAGGCATGCTCGGCGCTTCTTTTAGCATGAAAGATATGGATGCCGGCGAACGCGATGGTTTCATGATGGCTTTAGGTGTTGGCGCAAATGTTGGCGTCACGCTTCCATTTTCACGCAGTCATGAATCCGAGGCCGACGAAATCGGCCTGATGCTTGCTGCACATGCCGGCTACAACCCAGAAGCTGCGATTGGCTTGTGGGGGCGCATGGGCGCAGCTTCTTCCGGCGCACCGCCCGAGTTTTTGTCGACGCACCCTAGCCCGGACACTCGCATGGAGCGGTTGCGCGCGTTGATGCCGGAAGCGAATAAACTTTACCAAGCTGCATTGAAGCGTTGAGTTTATTTCTGCCGCTGTTGCTTGCGGCACTGCCTTCCCCACAGTCCGACCTGCGTGATCCACTCCAGGCGGAACGCTTGGCTGCAGACGTAGAGTTCTTAGCGGACGATGTTCTGCAAGGCCGCGCATCGGCCGAGTGGGGAGGACAAGCAGCGGCGCGTTTTTTAGCCACCCGCTTTGAACAGATTGGATTGCAGACCGTGGGTGACGGTTGGCTCCATGCTTTTAGCGTGAAACCGCTTTTGCTGGACCTCAATGCCAGCTATCTGCAGTTGGAGGATCACCGATTCTCTGCTGGGCGTGCGTTTATCCCCCATCCTTCGGCGCCAGAGGGAAAAGTGAGTGGACCTTTGGTGTTTGCCGGCTTCGGGTTATTCGACACGACTGCCCATGTCCAGGGCGCTATCGTTTTGATTGAGCGCTATGAGGCGGGCGCCCAAATGGGCAAGCCACTTTCGCAGCAAGCTCTTTTGAGAAACAAAGTGCTCCACCTACAAAAGCAAGGTGCGCTTGCGGTTTTAGTTGCGGATGCGCCACAGGCGCCCAATCTACCGCGAGATCTCATCGCAGCGGGAGCGCACTTCTGGCCGTCGCTTTCTCCCCTCCAGCGCATTCTGAAGTTAGAACTCAGCAAACCGAGCGTGCGCGCGAAGTACACCGAGATGAACCTCACGAATTCCGCGGCGGTCGATCTCTTGTTTCTTGAGCAACAAAACCATGCGCCGCTCGGCGTCGCGATTCCTGTGGCCTATGTTTCACGCAGCGTGGCGGAGCAATTGCATCCGGGAAGACCGGTGTCTCTGCAGGTGAAACATCGGTGGCAAGAGCAAAGCACGGCATTTAATGTGGTTGGCGTTCTGCCGGGGAAGGATCCAGAATTGGCCAAAGAGCTTCTAGTCATCGGAGCGCATTATGACCATTTGGGCAAGAATGATGCCGATGAGATTTGGAATGGTGCCGATGACAATGCATCGGGGGTGGCGGCGCTTCTGGGATTGGCGGAGTTTTTCATGATGGAGGAACATCGGCCGCAACGGAGCATGGTGTTTGTCGCTTTTAGTGGTGAAGAAAGTGGGCTTGCAGGGTCGTATGCATTTTTGAATCAGCGCACTGTGGCGCTGGAGGACATCGTGCTCATGATGAACTTTGAGATGATTGGACGCCTCGACGCACGCCCCTTTGGGCTGATTGGGAGTCGCAGTGCGAAAGGACTAGCAACCTTGGTGCACGGGCAGGCGGTTCCTCCGTCGTGGCCGGTGCACGAGAACAACGAGGTGTTTTTTAACCGCAGCGACCAGGCTCCATTTCATCGGATTGGAGTGCCTACGTTGCTGTTTACGGGAGGAGAACATGGGGATTACCATCGTCCAAGTGACCATGCGAACCGCATTAATTACGCAGGGGTCGAAGCCGTCGCCGGTTATGCCGCACAGATTCTAGGCAGGCTGGATCGACTCGATGAGAAGTTGGAACCACAGGACTACCTGGACCTGCAATCGATAATTTTCGGAGAGGCTCCCCAACACCGCGGGCTCTCTCCGCTACCCTTCGGGCAGTTCCTAAGTTACTAATGACCTCCCCTACTCAAAATCGCATTGGCATTGACCTTGGTGGCACCAACATTAAGTTGGGGCGTGTGGAGAATGGCCGCGTGGTGGAGCGTTTTGAAATTCCGACCGAGCACGATGCCGACGTCTGCTTGGCCGCCTTGGTGGAGCAGGTAAAAAGGCTCTCGCCCGACGCTGCTCCTATGCAAATCGGGGTGGGATTGCCTGGAGTGATTGATTTAGAACGCAGCCGCGTGGTTGACGCACCGAACCTGACCTTCCTAGTGGATTTGCCACTTGCAGATTTGCTCAGTGAGGCCTGCGCCTGCCCCGTCATTCTGGAAAACGATGCCAACGTTGCCGCACTCGGTGAAGCAAAATGCGGAGCTGGCCAAAACCACCCGGACTTCTTGTTTGTCACCTTGGGCACTGGCGTCGGTGGTGGATTGATTTTCGACGGCTCGCTTTTTCATGGACCGGGCGGCATGGCAGGAGAGTTTGGGCACCTCACGGTTGGACATGATCGTCTTTGCGGCTGCGGCGCACTCGGATGCCTGGAAGCCATTGCCTCCGCACGCGCCATGGAAACTCTGGCTGCACAAAGTTTAGGCTGTGCACTTCCCTTGAAGGATTTGGCTAGTGCAGCCCGTGAAGGCGACCAAGATGCACTTGCCGTCTTCCATACCGCCGGAGCCTGTCTCGGCGAGGCACTTGCCCAAGTCACTCTATTGCTCGACCTGCGCGTCTACCTGTTTGGCGGCGGCGGCGGTCCGGTTTTGGATCTACTGCGCAAACCCGCACTTCTGGTGCTCCAACAAAGGTGCTTCGGCCGCAAGATGGATAACTTCCAACTGCTTTCCGCGGAACTCGGCAACGATGCTGGTCTGTTAGGCGCTGCATACTTGGGCCAAGCATGAACCGAGAAAAAACCGAGCGCAATCAACGCCTGATTCGTTTTGGTGTCTTAATCACCATCCTTTTGCTTGCGATGTACGCCTTCTTCGACCTCAACAAACGATTGGAAGAAGCGAAGGAAAGCAAAGCAACCGCTACATCCGAGGCGGAAACAGCCGGTTAGGGTTTTCCACGAGAATCTTGTGCTTCAAGATATCGCTGAAGCCCTTGAGCGCGCAAAAAGTTTCTAGATTGGCACGGATCTTGCGCACACCAGGACTAGGCCAATCAGTCCCCCACAACACCTTCTCGGCGATCACTTCGAGGCGCGGCAAACGATCCGGGAGTTGCTTGGGTGGAATACCGCTGAGCTCCAACCAAACATTTGCATGACGTCGCGCGACGAAGAAGGCTTCGTCGTACCAAAGTGGACGTCCGGCATGCGCCATAACAATGCGTAGCTTAGGGAAGTCAATCGCAACGTCGTCGATGTCCATCGGGTTGCCGTAGGAAGCGCGGGCACCTGGAAACACCGAAGTACCGGTGTGAATCATGACCGGCACATCGCGCTCTTCACAGGCAGCGTAAACACTGGCTAAGCCGGGCATTTGATTACCGCAGTAGGCATTCGCGCGGAACTCCTGATGCGGCGGG
>Ga0316209_1002332_pt1 | contig 15568 bp, 15 predicted proteins | sample 6monopyrite_MG_FD_204945 | JGI IMG/M metagenome (GOLD analysis project Ga0316209, IMG submission 204945) | Microbial mat bacterial communities from mineral coupon in-situ incubated in ocean water Damariscotta River, Maine, United States -... | ecosystem: Environmental > Aquatic > Marine >...
ATTTTCGTGTCCGATAAACCAGGTTGTACTTCGCCCCTGAGACGATCCGGTTACCGCAAGATTTTTTTGCCAGAACTCAATTTCAAACCAGTCGTTTTTAAGCATGCGACTTAATTGCTGGTTGATTCGCGGGAGAAGCAAACAGGTGTTTTTATTGTGACTAACTGCGATTGACAAGGAGATATCCAATTAACATAGAGACCGCCCGCATTTTACATTAGAATGGCCTCTGGTAAAAACAACCGCTTTAACTAAATGCTCAGTCGTATCCAAAATCCGCACTCTATCTGTATTTTAAGGCTTTCTGCTATTGGCGATGTTTGCCACGCGGTCGCCAGTGTACAAGCAATACAAGCTCGCTGGCCGCAGGCAAAAATCACCTGGATTATCGGCAAACTGGAGTATCAATTGTTAAAAGGTTTGCCCGGCGTTGAATTTGTTGTGTTCGACAAGCAAGCAGGAATAAAATCTTACTTTAATTTGCGATCGCAACTAAAGAATAGACGTTTTGATATTTTATTGCATATGCAGGTCGCGCTGCGCGCGAGTCTGGCAACTTTGTGTATCAGGGCTATGGAAAAATGGGGCTTTGACCGGGCAAGAGCAAAGGAACTTCAGTGGCTGTTTTGTAACCAGATGATCGCGCCACAGTCGCAGCCACACGTTGCCGAGGGTTTTATGGGGTTTGCTCGCGCCATCGGTGTAGCGAAAGATCAGCCGTTTAAATGGGAAATGCCTATCGCCAGATCAGAGGTCGAGTGGCAACAGCAACGATTAGGTGAATTCGGTGATTATCTGGTGATTGCGCCGGCGGCGAGTAAAGCGGAACGAAACTGGCTACCGGAGCGATACGCGACCGCGGCAAAATACGCGAATTCAAAAGGATTAGCGGTCGTTATTTGTGGTGGCCCCAGTGCGGCGGAAGCTAAACTGTCAGAGGAGATTCAGTCCGGGTGCGATTTTGACGTCATTAATCTGACGGGCAAAACATCCTTAAAGCAATTGCTGGTAATTTTGCAAAAAGCAAAACTGGTGTTGGCACCGGATACCGGACCTGCGCACATGGCGACTAGCGTATCGACACCCGTGGTTGGACTTTATGCACACAGCAACCCGCGCAGAACTGGCCCCTACTTAAGTCAGGCGCTGGCTGTTTCGGTTTATGAAAAGCTGGTGCAGCAACAAACCGGCAAACCCGTTTCAGAGGTTCCGTGGGGTAAACGTGTTAAAGGTGAATCTTTGATGGCACAAATTAGTGAGGCCGAAGTGATCGCAAAAATTGAACAGGTATTAGTGTCGAACTGAGAGTTAACTCAATTTCTTAATTGACTGTATCGCGCTAACAGGGTGAAACTGTATGAATAATTATGATCCGGAAGATAGCTGTGGCTAAAAAATTCCTGCTCTACGTTTCTCAAGACTATTCTTTTGCGGTGTTAAGGCCGATCCAGAAGGCGATCCTGGCGCGCGGTGATCAGTGCGCCTGGTTTGTCGAAGGCGACGAAGTAACTACTGCTTTTTTTGCCAGCTTTGAGCGTCGTCTTGACGATATCAAATCCGTCATTGATTTTAACCCCGACGTTGTTCTGGTGCCCGGTAATGTCGTACCCGACTTTATTCCCGGCTTAAAAGTCCAGGTATTTCATGGCTTACCGAGTCGTAAAACCAAAAAGAACGGACAGCTCTACCACTATATTATTCGCGGTATGTTTGACCTTTATTGCACTCAGGGGCCAGAATCGACCCAAAAATTTAATAACTTGAAACGGCAATACGGCTACTTTGAAGTTGCTGAAACGGGCTGGAGTAAGCTGGATCCAATTTTTGAAGCGGCGTCGGCGGAAAGCGAGCAGAAACAAAAATCGATATTTTTTGCATCGACGTTCAGCCCGCGTTTTAGCAAAGCGGAGATCCTTTATCCGCTGATCACTCGAATGGTAAAAGAGCATGACTTTCACTGGTTTATCACGCTACACCCTAAAATGAATCATGAAACGGTCGAACGATATCATTCGTTGGCATCAGATAAAGTCACCCTGGTTCAGCCGACCGAATTCACCGAATATTTCAAACGCGCCGATATGATGTTGTGCGACACTTCCTCGATTATTTACGAATTTTTAACCCAAATAAAACCGGTGGTGACTTTTCAAACAGAAAAAGACGAGCCATGTTTAGTCAATGTTGAACAGCTGAACCTGTTGGAGAAAAAAATTCTTGAAGTTCTGCAAGAGTCTCACACTAATCGCAAAAACATTCTGGAAAGTGTCTCCCGCTTCCATCCTTATCGTGATGGAAAATCCAGCGAGCGGGTCCTCTCCGCGATTGACAAAATGCTGGCTGGTGAGAATCTTCCAGCAAAGAAAAAACCAAAAAACTTTCTTAGAAATCTAAAGCTAAGGCATAAACTGGGATACTGGAAAATCTAAATAAGCGTCGGGATATCCGTTTAAGAATAGTTGCAGTTAAACTTTATTTCAAAACGCAGATTCAAAATTTCCAGTAGTTGAGTCGTTTACGAAGTTTGAGCCGACGCAATAAGTTGAGCGGTTTTTTCTTCTTCAGCTCGGGCGGGTTGTCGAGAATATTGTCAACGCAGGCCAATACACGAGAGGCCGATACACCATCCTTATGCGGGTGAACCGCTTTGTTTGCTGCAGCGATCGAAGCGATCAATTCAGTTGAAGGGATGAGCGCTTTTTCCAGCGAGCGGTGTAACTGCTCTGGCCGGGTAAAATTAATTAACTCATCTCCGGGCTCAGCATTATTGTATGTGACGACCGGTTTTTGTAGCAGCATAAATTCGGCAATGATTGATGAAGTATCGGATAATAAAATATTGGCGCGCTGCAATAGCGGCAGGCAACAGTCAGTTTCGACAATCTCGAAGTTAGGCGCTTTGATTTCGCGGTACCTGGCAATAACATCCGGGCACATTTTCGGATGAAATTTAACCAGCCAATAATATTGACCTTTGTTCACCTGCTGCCTGATTTCGTTAAAACAGTCGAGCGCACCGGTGAGGTTGGGTGAAAAAGTTGGCGCAAACAAAATAACCGGCAACTTGCTTTCCAGTTGATAGGCCGGGGTATTGAAAAGGGGGTCGAGTTTAGGCCATCCGGTTTCGGCCACGCTGAAATATTGATGCTGCGCGGCAAGCTGATTGAATCGCCTGGTGGTAATTGGCCCGTGGGTGCAATAGAGATCAAAGAATCCCCGAATACGAAAATGACTCTTTTTTTTCCACTCCAAACCATGAAATACCTGGACTTTTAAGCCGGGAATAAAGTCGGGTACGACATTGCCGGGAACAAATACGGCGTGGGGGGAATAATCGATGGCGGCCTTTATTGAAGCAAGCTGACGCTCATTTGTGTGAAAATAATCGCGATTGACCTGAGAGCCTTCGGCCAACCAGGCGCATTGATCCCCTCGTTGTTGGATGACCTGTTGTAGTGGTCTGAGAATCTCAAACGAGTAATTCTGAGAAATATAAAATAAATACTTACGACTCACGCGTCCGACTGATTCAGAATTTTATAAAGACGAGATTTTAAACTGGTTGAAAATAAAACAGAAGGAATACTTGTACAAATCCCGAATAAAACGCTGTATCGTCGCTAAGCGATGAAGGCCTGTCAATGAAAGGCCATAAACGATTCAGCACAATTCCGCGTGCGCAGGGTTTGTGCTAGGCTATCGGCAAAACTGAAGCAACTAATTGAGATAATGGCGGATTAACCATGGCAAAGCATTACAAAGATACTTCCGCCAGGAGTGAGCAGAAGGCTGACGCCCTGGCCAGGGCGACGCAGCGCCCGGGACAGTCCAAGGCGCAAACCAGGCTTATCGCAGCGGGAATTAAAAAGGGTATTGAAGAATACAAGAAGCAACAAAGCGTTAAAACAAGGGCTTTGGATAAGGAGCGTAAGACGCTGGCGCGCAAGCTGGAAAAGCTCAGTCAGCGGAGTGAGCAGCCACTTGACGCTGGCAACGACAGACAAAAAAAAGAATCCGAAGGAAATCTTTTGCGCAAATTTTCTGGTGGTCTACCCTGGTTACTATTGCTGATTTCGTGGGCAGTTTTTTTGCTCAAAGCGAGTTTATATAAGTAAATTTCCGACAGGTAATGGGGAGGTGATTTTGAAGAGTGATTTTACTAAGGAGTACCGTGTTGGTTAAGAAGCCGGTTAACATTGTTTCCGGAGTGCTACTCAAAAAACAGTCTGTATTGCTGGGATTGCGAAAAAATACCAAAGATTATCCGGGATACTGGGCACTTCCCGTTGGCCACGTAGAAGAGGGAGAAAACGTAATTGACGCCCTCAGACGGGAATTATTTGAAGAAATCGGCGTGCAAATGCTGGACTGCGAAAACATCACCACGCTGATTGATAATGAAAATAATATTCGCCATTCGGTATTTAAAGTGACTCGCTGGCGAGGTGAAGCGCAAAACCTGGAACCTCAACTTTGCCAGCAAATTGAATGGTTTGAGCTGGAGCGACTACCGCAGCCGCTCACGCCGGCAACGCAAAAGTTACTCAAAACTGTTTTATTTGAGGATTAACTGCTGACATTTTAGTGATTAGCGTCGTCATGAACTAATAGGAGAAGCTGATGTTTGCTCAGATTGAGGCCGCAGCCAGTCGGTTAGACGGCGTGGCTAATAAAACACCGGTTTTGACCTCGGCTAGCCTGGACAAAAAGCTTAAAAGTTCCGTCTTTTTCAAGTGCGAAAACTTCCAGCGGGTTGGTGCGTTTAAGTTTCGCGGGGCATATAACAGCCTGATTCAATTATCTGAGCAACAAAAAAAACAGGGCGTAATTGCTTACTCCTCGGGTAATCATGCTCAGGCAGTTGCCTGCGTCGGACAGATGTTGGGAATTGCGACGACTATAGTGATGCCGCAGGACGCACCAGCGGTGAAGCTGGCAGCGACAAAAAGTTATGGCGCTAAAATTATTACTTACGACGCCAGCTGTGAAAAGCGCGAAGTGGTGGCGCAGAAAATTCTCAGTCACACGCCTCTCACCCTGATCCCGCCGTTTGACCACCCAAACATCATCGCCGGTCAGGGTACTCTTGGGCTGGAGTTTATCCTGTCCTGCCCGCGGCTTGACGTGGTGCTGGTCCCCTGCGGTGGTGGCGGATTACTCAGCGGTGTGGCCGTTGCCGTCAAGCAGTTAAGGCCCGATTGCCGAGTGATCGGAGTGGAGCCTGAAAACGCGGACGACGCTACTCGTTCGTTTTATTCCGGTAAGCTGGTAACTCAGCCAAATCCCGATACCATCGCCGATGGAACCCGCACTGCCTCCCTTGGCGAGCTGACTTTTCCCTTGATTCGCCAAAATGTCGACCAGATGGTGACAGTTTCTGAGGCGGCGATTAAACAGGCAGTGAGATTTTTCTTTTACCGTATGAAAATAGTGGTAGAACCTTCGGGCGCACTCGGATTAGCGGCACTTTTAAGTCAGCGTTTAAAAGCGGAAGGCAGGCTCGGCGTGGTGATCAGTGGCGGTAACATTGATGGCGCGACCATGAGCGAAATTTTATCGAATTAGCCTGGGCAATTTTCTTTGGCAAGACTATTCTATATGATGTGCCGCATATCGCTTTTGTTGACTCGATGCTCACAATTAGAAGAATTAACTGGCAAACTCACTATTACCAATTAAGGAATTAGCATGGCATTTGAATACGGCTCAGACACCCTGGGCATCAAAAATCCGTTCAAATTTGAAGGCTTCATACTGACAATTCGCGGACTGATCGTAACCTTATTAGGTATTATCGCCTTGTTCTCGGTTAAGGATTTGGTGGCGAGCGGCGCCAAAGAGGCCGGCTGGCTTTCTCTCGGTATTGGTTTGCTACTACTTGGTAATGGTCTGGTTGCCAGCGGACGCGGTCTGTTTAAAGTGATGCGGTTTTTTGTCGGTCGTAGCGTTCCTGCCAGTCTTGCCAACAATATCGGTAAAAGCGAATCCCATGTGAGCGAACCCTATATCGCCTATCACAACAAAGAGCTAGAGCAAATGCTCATGGGACGTAAGAATCTGACCTTTGTTGAACCCATCGGCTGGCTGGCAAGGCTGATTCATACAGTGATGCCACGCCTGCTATTTATGCCTTACCCTATCCGTACCATGGCGCAGCACCTGAGTAGCGGGCTTATTTATACTTTGCTGGCTTTTTTATGCTACGGGCTGGCCTGGTTTTCCGGCGCAACGGGGTTAACCGAAATAAATAATACCCCGGTTCTGGACTGGCTGAGTGTGGTGCTGGCGTTATTTTTATTTTTTATCTGGTCGGCCCGACGGTCCCCATTAAAACGTGTAGTTCAGGTTTCGGTGGCGAGCGCCGGAGTCAACGGGATAGTGCTGATGATCGTGTTTTCTATTCTCGCGCCGGTTGTTTTAAGTTACCTTCATTTTAAAGTGACTCCCCTTCCAGAGCTGCCTTTATCGGCCAGCAGTTATATCGCCAGCATGACTTTGCTCGGATTACTGGCCGCGGCCTACGGTCTGCTGATGACCTACTTTCGCGCGGTAAAAGCCGATCCGAAAACTGAGGTATCTGAGTTTAGAAATAATTGGCAGGAAAGTATCCATCCGCAGGAAATATTTATTAATTTTGAAAATATTGTGATGGCCAATCGTCGCTACAAGGAAATCCCCAACCGTGTATATCGCGATTTTGACGCCAATCTGGTGGAGCAAGGCAGCAACGACAAGGGTAAATTCTCAGGCGAAATGATCCAGGAAACCCAGCCTGTTTACCGCGATATGAAGTTGAACCCGCTGTTTCGTCAATTGCGCATTGTCGGTACGCTGGTGGGCGAGAGTTTGCTGGCGACTGCCGCAATCCTGATCTTTCTGGCGATTGAACCGGTCACCCGGTTTCAAACGGATCCTGTCGCCGCAATCGATGCCTTGATTTACCCGTCATTGTTATGGATTTTTGGCCGAATCATTAGCAATACCGCGCATTTATTCTGGGCAGAAATGCACTTTGATTCATTGATTGTGCTATTTCAGTGTCACGGAACTTACGCCGAGTCAAAAGTCAGTACCGGTACCAGCATTCACGACAGTACGCGCAGCGAAAATGTGGTGGTTCGCTCCAGCATGACCCCGTGGATTGTCGCGTCGCGTATTGTCACCAGTTGTTTCGCGGAGAGTGGCACGAATAACCTGGAGTACTATCGCCGCATTATGGAAATGCACAAAGCGGACGACGATCTGGATAAAATCACAGACGAAATGCGTGAATTTCTGGGTAACCGCGAGACCATCGCTGGTGTTAATCAAAAAGACCTGGCGTCTGCCGGAGCGATCTATCAGGTCAATCAGGAAACACGCTCAATGAACGCAAGCGCCGCCATCGCAAAAGAAAGCAGGCCGGAAATCACACACGATATTGCCGACGGGCAAACCCAAACGTCCAGGCCTACGGATTTAGATGAAGATAGTGGGCTGGATATTCAGGAGCGTTAATGTTATTAGATCGGGCGTTGGAGCCGAAGGTCAGCTGCTGGTTAGTTGTCATCGATTTCGACGCCATTTTCACGCATTTTACCCCGTGACGTTTAAGCTGATGTATAGAAATATTTCCGGTATTTTTTATCCGTTGGTAACGGGAACCTAATTAATCTGCAAGATTTCTGAAAACTGGCATTTAAATACGCGACCCTATTCACTGAAACGCATAATAAAATAATGTTTTCGATGCAAAAAAACAAAACATTGGCGCTAGACAAACAAAAGGACATGCGATGAAACTCTTGATTTCCATTATTATTTCTTTCGCTCTTGGAGGGGCAACCGTATATGTGCTTCTCGAAAAAACATTTTCAACTGTTAACCAGATGTCTTACGAAATGAAGTTAGACACGACTATTAAGTATCTGGAACTGGTTGAACAAGGAAAAATAGAGCCGCTAAAACAACTGCTTAAATCTGCGATAGATTGTGGGGCAAACGTCTATAAACATTTTCTAGAAGAAGATTGGGAAAATACCGCATACTCTGAGAAAATTCTTGAAAAGGCAAAGCCTTACCTAGGAACGGTTGACGGATGTTCTAAGAAATTAAGGTAGGGTGTTTGACCTACCTTTCCGACGTCGCCCGGGTCGCTACCGCCCACGGTTGAGATCATTAAATACCGCCTGATCTCGTTCGATTCTGACTCCTTAGATTAGCCACCAGCACCATCATATTTTTTAACTCCCGCAATCCAGGTCTGCAACACTCTGGTCTTCCAGATGTCTTCGGCTTTTCCCTCAACGATATCACGATCGACCAGAATAAAATCCGCCCACTTTCCCGGCTCCAGCGAGCCAAGGGTTTTTTCCTGATGCGCGGCAAAAGCGGCATCCAGAGTAAAGCTACGCAGAGCTTGTGCGCTAGTCATTTTTTCACCGGGTAGCCAGCCACCCTCGGGCTGATTGTTTTTATCCTGGCGGGTAACTGCTGCGTGTAATCCATGAAAAGGGTTAGCCAGTTCAACCGGAAAGTCTGAGCCGGAGGCAACCACGGTGCCCTGTTGCAGAAATTTTTGCCAGGCGTAAGCGCCGACCAGGCGTTTTTTACCCAGTCTGTCTTGCGCCATATTTTTATCGCTGGTGGCGTGAATCGGCTGCATCGATGCGATTATCGCCAGCGGTTTGAATCGAGGAATGTCTTCTGGCGCGACTATCTGTGCGTGTTCAATTCTGTTTCTTAGTTGTTTGCCGCCGACTTTGTGATAAGCGCTTTCCAGAGAATCTAGCACCAGCCGATTCCCGTGGTCGCCGATGGCGTGCACGTTGACCTGAAATCCGCTGGCCAGAATATGATTAATGTCCTGTTGCAGTTTTTCTGGACGGGTGAGCAAAAGACCTTTGTTGTCGACGTCATCCGAATAGGGCGCTAATAAGGCGGCTCCGCGACTGCCGAGGGCACCGTCTGAGTATAGTTTGACACTGCGAATTGATAGAAAACCATCCGGATCTTCAAAAATACCGTTTGCCAACCATTCACCTAGACGCGTGCTGCTTCCATTGAGCATGGCGTAAATGCGCAGGGGCAATTGCCCGGATTTTAGCCGTTGCCGGTAAATTTCCAGATCGACGCGTGAAACACCGGCGTCGTGAACCGAAACTATGCCAAGGGAAATAAGGCGCGAAAACGCTTTGTCAAAAGCGAATTGCTGTTCCATTTTTGAGGGCGCCGGTATTTTGTCTTCTACCAGAGCGATAGCATTGTCGATTAAAATGCCGGTTGCTTTGCCGCCGGCATCGCGCAGAATTTTTCCGCCTTGCGGGTCGGCGGTTTGTCGGTTAATGCCTGCTCGTTTGAGCGCTTCGTTGTTAGCCCAGGCGGCGTGACCGTCTATTCTTCTGAGCAATATCGGTTTGTTGATGCCACTCTGGTCGAGGGAATTTTTGCCGGGAAATTGCTTGTCCAGCCACAATACCTGATTCCATCCGCGCCCCAGAACCCAGCTCGATGATGGGTTCTTGCTGGCGAAGTCTTTAACTTTTTCAACGGCTTCCGTTTCCGACTTAACCCCACGCAGCTGAACCCGTAACATTTCGCTGCCAAGAGCGGAGACATGGCCGTGTGCATCGATTAACCCGGGCAGTAAATAGCGGTTTTTTCCATCAACAACCTGGCAGCGCTGTAACTTTTTGTCTGGCTCGGCGCTTCCAGTTGCCAGCACTATGCCCTGCTCAAAAGCGAGCCAGCTAAAGCGGTGTAATTCTGCAGTATCGGCAGTGGGGGTATAACCGACAATATTTTGAATTAACTGGCATTTCGCCTTAACTGAGGGCGAACCTACCAGCAGGCCTGTCGTAGCAATCAAGGTTATTGCGGCGCCAAGAAAGAGTTTTCCCATGTAAAACCTCGCATGAAGTTATTATGTCGGTGGTTACGCTCAGTGTATCGGATTTTGCGGCCAAGTGTCTAAGGTAAGCGGTGGAGCGTCTAAGATCGACGGCGGACTGATCGCTGTTTGAACTCGCGCGATTAGGGTAATATTGCGGCAACTGCAATTTGTAAGTAAGACAATTACGACTTAATGACTATTTCAGCCGAAGATCTTGAGTTCGACCGCCAATCCATCTGGCACCCATATACCAATCTGAAACAACCCTCACCGGTGTTCGCGGTTGAATCTGCCGAAGGCGTACGTTTGAAACTCGCAAGTGGTGAGACGTTGGTCGACGGCATGTCGTCCTGGTGGTCGGCTATCCACGGGTACAATCACCCGCGATTGAATCTGGCGATTGAGTCGCAACTTAAACGGATGTCACACGTGATGTTCGGCGGCATCACCCATCAGCCGGCTATAGCATTGTCAAAGAAACTGGTTGAGCTGACCGCCGCACCGCTGCAAAAGGTTTTTCTGGCTGACTCGGGTTCGGTATCGGTTGAAGTAGCGCTTAAGATGGCGCTGCAATACTGGTATTCAAAAGGACAACCGCACAAAAATAAATTTCTGACCATTCGTAATGGATACCACGGCGATACTTTTGGCGCCATGTCGGTGTGCGACCCGGAGAATGGCATGCACACTATGTTTGCCGGTGTGCTGCCGCAACATATTTTTGTCCCGGCTCCAGAATGTAAGACGGATCAAGAATTTACCGAAGAATCCATACTCGAATTTACCAATGCCATTGCCGAAAACCAGCACCAAATTGCCGCTGTGATTCTTGAACCTATCGTACAGGGAGCTGGTGGAATGCGGGTATATTGCGCAGAGTATTTACGCCGGGTGAGAGCTTTGTGCGATGAATATAACGTGCTTTTGATCCTGGATGAAATTGCTACCGGCTTCGGCCGCACCGGCACTTTGTTCGCTTACGAACAGGCGCAAATTTGTCCCGATATACTATGCCTGGGCAAAGCCCTCACTGGCGGTTATTTGTCACTGGCCGCAACTTTGACGACGGCCAAAGTCGCCGATGCCATTAGCGAATTTGGCGCTGGCAATTTGATGCACGGCCCGACATTTATGGCCAATCCGTTGGCTTGTGCCGTCGCCTGCGAAAGTATCGAGCTGTTACTCGCCGACAACTGGCGGGCGAAAGTTGCGTCAATTGAGCAACAGATGATTGACGAATTAACCCCATTTGAACAGTTATCTTCAGTGGCGGCGGTGAGGGTTAAAGGGGCGATTGGCGTGATTGAGCTTAATCAACCCGTCAATATGCACCGGGCGCAGCCACGGCTAGTTGAGCTGGGCGTGTGGATAAGACCCTTTGGTAAGTTGCTTTATATAATGCCGCCTTTTGTTATTTCCAGCGAGGATTTACGCCAATTAACCCGGGCGATGGGGATTCTTGCCGAGGAAATTGCCGCTGGCGCTTGATTGATGATGCCGCTCGTTGCGGAATGGGTGCAAGGCGTTAACTGAACAGTGTTAGACAAACTCAAGCAGCGGGCTTGGTAATCTGACACTTACACCTGGGCAAAAATCGGGTAAGATAAATCCGGTTCGATAAATTACCTTGCCTAAGGTTAACAAAGTAATTGGGGCAATAAGTTAACTCGGTAACCGTCGATAGTGGCCCGAGAATTGGAATTTGATGGACGATAACAGAAAACACAACCAGCCAGCGAAAACAGCTTCGGGTCTATCTCGCTCGCAAAACGCGGCTCAGGCGCAAAGCGCGACCGCGCTGAGAGGTCAAAAGCTGGACAATTCTGGTTCGCAACCTCGATCGACCATTGACGATATTACCCAACTGAATGAGTTACACCACAAAAATGAGCTGCCCGGCGAAGAATTAAAAAGCGGCAATCTTAAAAAAGCGCTGACCCAAATCAGCAATGATTTCCTTTCGGCTCACACCAGCCAGGGGTTTATCGACGCGCAAAATGACGCCAATCTGGCGCTGGCAGATCATAAAATAATCCTGAATCACCGCTTTGTGCTGGAATCCATTTTAGGTGCCGGCGGGATGGGGACTGTTTACAAGGCGCAGGATCTGAGAAAAGTTGAGGCCCAGGATTCCCAGTCACATGTTGCAGTAAAAGTACTCAACAGCGATTTTAAGAATCATCCCGACGCCTTTGTCAGTCTGCAAAGAGAAGCCAGTCGCTCGCACCTGTTATCGCACCCTAACATTGTCACCGTGCACGATTTTGATCGCGATGGCGATACCATTTACATGACGATGGAGTTGCTTCAGGGGCAGGATCTCGAATCACTGTTAGCTGATCATAAGGGGCAGGGGCTACCGCAGGCGCAAGCTCAGGAAATCATCAGAGACTATTGCAGCGCGCTGGCGTTTGCCCACGAAAAAGGGATCATCCACTCAGATTTAAAGCCCGGTAATATTTTCGTGACGCCACAGGGGGCAAAAGTACTCGACTTTGGCATCGCCAGACTAGCTAGCGAATCACAATATAAAGATCACTTTGACGCGGGAAACATCGGCGCCATCACGCCAGCTTATGCCAGCCTGGAAATGCTCGACAACAAAGAGCCTCAGGCCAGTGACGATGTTTATGCCGCCGCCATTATCGCTTATGAAATGTATAGCGGCAGACACCCGTTCAATAATCGCTCAGCCGCAAGCGCGCTGGCGTTGGGATTAAAACCAGATCGTTTAGACGAATTGTCGAAACGTCAATGGCAGGCGTTGTCTGCGGCGCTGGAAATTAAACGGTCAGATCGCTCCGATTCAGTGCTCGATTTTATGAAGGCGCTAACAGAAAAACCACGTTTGCCTACGTTTAAACTGATTAGCATTTTTTTGTTTGTGGTTTTGTTGATCATCAGCTATGTTAAATTTTTAATGCCCGACGAGTTAACCCGCGTAATAGACGAAACTTATAGCGTGGCCCAGCAGTGTTATTCGCAGGGCGACCTGGATTGCGCGATTCACCGTACCCACGATATTCTAAAAATTGCGCCAGAGCACGTTCACGCGCAGGCGCTATTGGCCAAAGCCGAATCTTTGCAGCAAACTCAGCAAATAAATGGATTATTGGCAGAGGGCGAGGCTTGTTTCGAGCAACAGAATTATCAATGCGTCCTCGACAAAAGCACAGCCGCGATACAAATCGAACCGAACCAGGAGCAGGCGCAGGCGCTGATTCAAAAGGCACAAACGGCGCTAACGCAGCAATTAGAACAAGAAAAACAGGCGCAACAAGAATTCGTGCGCTATCTGGACCGTTCACAACAATGTTTCGCCCAAAAACAATACGCCTGTGCAATCGAGCGGGCGAATAAAGCACTGACAATAGAGCCAGACAACGCGCAGGCGAAAGCTTTGCTGCAAAATGCCGACTACGCCCAGCGGCAGCAGCAGGAAAATTTAAACAAAGCCGACAAGGTGTTGCGAGACGGGCAGGGTTGTTTTGAAAAGCTGGATTTTAGTTGCGCCATAGCGAAATCCGAATCGGCACTTGAGTTTGTGCCGGGGCACAAAGAGGCGCTTCGTTTGAAACGGGCCGCGACTCAATCACTCAAAAAAGTCAAACAGACAATCGAAATTCAATAAGCAAGATTTCATCAACGGGGAAAATGCTCATGGGTAATTACAAGACAGCTTCATTAATTAGTAGTCTGATTGTCGCCAGCTTGCTGGTCGGCGTGATTGGTTGTGGCGTCAACAAAAAGAAACTCAGAACCCTGGGTGCTGTGATCCTGGTGGGTGTTGCGGCTAAATTGATTTATGACATGGTGATCGACTACCAGACCCAGCAGACCAGCAACGAAGGCAAGGTGGTTAATAAATATAAGAAATTACACAAAAATTTGCCCGACGAGCCGGTCCTGGTGGAATATCAGACCAGTATTCAGCCGGGCGAAGTGGTCAACGTGGGTAAGGAAGTTTCGATTGTGTCGACTCTGGAAGTCGTTCGCAGCGTAGAATCTAAAACCGTCGCCATTCAGGAAAAAATTACTATTTATGATAATGAAGATAATAGCAAAGCGCTGAAGAGCCTGGTCAAAACCGTAAACTCCGACACCAACGCCAGTGGTCGCTTTGAGAACCGTTTTACTTTCAAATTGCCCAAAGGTATGCCGCAGGGGATTTATCCGGTGAAGACTGAAGTAATCGTTAACGGTAAAGCTTTTCAGCCACGAAGCAGCCAAATGCAGTTGGTTGATAACAGCCGCTTATCTGGCGGCAACCGCCTGGTGGCTTCGCTCAAATGATTAGCGGCTCCAGCGGTTTTTTCGAGAAACGCCGAGTAGCGAGCTATGGATTGGGGATGGTGGCTCCCATTAGAGATCCCGCCGGGTGGGTTAAACCCGGTTGCATTTATCATCCAGGCCCCGTATAATCGCGCGCTCTTAAACCGAGTCCGCTGACTCAAGTTCGCTTGAAATCAACGGGTTCAAATTGACAATCTGACCTAACTCCTTGTTATTAAAGCGAACTTTAACAAGCACTTTAATGACTGGAAACCGTGAGGAGATCTTAATGCGACATTACGAAATCGTATTTTTGGTACACCCTGATCAAAGTGACCAGGTTCCAGCTATGATTGAACGATACAGCGCCGTCATCACTGATGCAGGCGGCTCTATCCATCGACTGGAAGACTGGGGACGCCGTCAGCTGGCCTATGCCATCAATAACGCCCATAAAGCCCACTATGTTCTGATGAATGTAGAATGCGAATTTTCTGCCGTTGAAGAATTGGAAAACCTTTTCCGATTTAACGATGCAGTGCTTCGAAATCTTGTGATCAAAACCAAAGCTGCTGTTAGCGAAGCGTCACCTTTAGCTAAAGCTAAAGAAGAAGCTGCCAAGAGTTTTGAGTCGTCAGACAGACCGGCGCCGGAAAAGAAAGCAAGCGAAGAATCAACCCAGCAAGCGCCAGCGAAAACAACCGCTGACGAGCCTGCAGCAGAATAACGGAGGAATCACTCATGTCTAAACAATTCAGACGTCGTAAGTACTGCCGCTTCACTGCTGAAGGCATTACTGAAATCGATTATAAAGATCTGGCTACTTTAAAAAGCTACATCACAGAAACTGGCAAAATTGTTCCTAGCCGCATCACAGGAACTCGCTCCAAGTACCAACGCCAGCTTTCTACAGCGGTTAAACGTGCTCGTTTTCTGGCATTATTGCCTTACTCAGACGCGCATAAATAAGCATTGATAACGAATTAGAGGAAAGACTAATGCAAGTCATTCTACTTGAAAAAATCCGTAATCTTGGCGAACTGGGTGATAACGTAACTGTAGCAAACGGTTATGGCCGTAATTTCCTTCTTCCCCAAGGTAAAGCGGTCCCTGCGACCAAAGACAACGTCGAAAAGTTTGAATCGCGTCGCGCGGAACTGGAAAAGAAAGCAGCCGATGAACTGGCCGCGGCTCAAGCCCGCGCTGCTAAGTTCGATGAATTAACTGTCACTATCGAAGCTTATGCTGGCGATGAAGGCAAGTTGTTCGGTTCGGTCGGAACCAAAGATATCGCTGATGCAACCTCTGCAGCCGGTGTCGCGCTTGAAAAGCATGAAGTCCGTTTGCCTAACGGTGCACTACGCTCAATCGGCGAGTTTGACGTTGACGTGCACCTGCACACTGACGTTAACGCGGTTCTAAAAG
>Ga0316209_1002339_pt1 | contig 15536 bp, 9 predicted proteins | sample 6monopyrite_MG_FD_204945 | JGI IMG/M metagenome (GOLD analysis project Ga0316209, IMG submission 204945) | Microbial mat bacterial communities from mineral coupon in-situ incubated in ocean water Damariscotta River, Maine, United States -... | ecosystem: Environmental > Aquatic > Marine > Coastal...
GAAGCTTGGCGACCGCAGCGACGAGGTTTCTGGCGGAACTCTGATCATAATACACCGTATTGTGTGTTTAGTTAATGTCGTTAATGGTCAGAAATTACGAAAGGGGACATCGCAGATACCGTTGGTATTTATCAGTTTGTCTGACTGTTTGAAGCATGTTTTCACAATAGGGGGCTTGTTTTCCCAGTAGAGTGTCTATTTTCTTTACTGATCGTTATATTTATCCCTCAATAAAGAGTGCGATTGCATGCGAGGATGTTTTTGATTTGCAATGAACGTACTTTTCCGGCTACAGTCGTTATTTATTATCACTGATGATACAATGAAATTCAGTTCAGTTGTTAGAGAATGTTTTACTAAAAAACAAGAGGCACTGGCATAGAAAATTTGAGTCATCGCGCCAATAATCTAACTGCTGAGTTACTAATAATAGCCAGCGAGAAGTGAGACCTGTTGCTTTTCCTGGATACGAGAAATACGGGAGTTAATCCGTTGAGTACGATCCCTCAGAATTATAATCTGAGAGCACAAACTTCAGAGCCTGGGCAACGGACAGAACCTTCAAAAGCAAAGGGGACTGCTCGAAATGGCAGTGCCGAAGGGGTTGCGTCACAGGAGCAAAATGCAGAGGCCACAAGGCCTCGTAAACGCAAACGAAAAAGCACCAGCCATTTGAAGATGGTTCCTGAGTCGCTGGAACTGCGAGAGAAAATAAAAGCGGCTGCCGAGCAGTATGTAAAAACCATCAACAAGCATCGTCCGTTAAACAAAAACGAGATGGAAACGATGGGCAGAGAGTTGCTCACCCAGATGCGGCTACCGGAAAAATATCTCGGATTCGTGATGGTGCTTTTGGGAAACTTTTTCTGGAAACAGCAAACACTGGCCATCCCTTTTGAACGTCGCCTGCTGCTTTTGCCTCATTGTTTGAAGCATGCAGAAGGTTGCCCGGCTGATTACGATGAGTTTGGTCTCGATTGTGAATCGTGCGGTGCCTGTTCTATCGCCGACTATAAAGTGAAAGCAGAACAACTTGGCTACAAAGTTTTAGTAGCTGAAGGATCGCCGATTGTCCTGAAAATTATTGTCGATGGCTACGTTGATGGCATTGTCGGGGTCGCTTGTTTGAATGTCCTGGAAAAGGCGATCGATAAAATTTTACTCGCGGGAGTTCCCTCTTACGCTATTCCACTTCATACGGGAGACTGCAAAAATACCTCGCTGGATGAATCCTGGGTTTGGGACGTCCTTGATAAGTACGAGCCTCTTCCTGAACCTCGCACAACCGGCTATGTCCCGTTGATGCGCGAAGCAAAAAACTTGTTTGAAGAAGAACAGTTTGATCAACTCTTCCCTGCTGTCAGGGCAGGAACCGTTCAACAGGCAGGCTCTCCGCTGGCAACAACAGAGACCATTTCCCGAGACTGGCTTGCCAATGGAGGAAAACGTTTTCGCCCTTTCATTACTTTAGCCGCCTGGGATGCAACATTGGGAGGAGAGGCGACCAAGCTGGATCCTTCTTCCAAGTTACCTCTTGAAGTTCCGGAAGCAGTCAAGAAATCTGCCATTGCCATTGAAGCGTTTCACAAAGCATCGCTGGTACATGATGACATTCAGGATGATGATCAATACCGCTATGGCGAGGAGACTTTGCATCTTCGGCACGGTGTCGGCATGGCGATCAATTTCGGCGATTATTTAATTGGAATGGGATATCGTTTGCTGGCGGAATGCCGTGTTGAGGATGACCCTAATGCTGTCAACGATATTGTGCATCGCATGTCGCAGGCGCATATCAAACTGTGTGAAGGGCAAGGGGCGGAAATGTCCTGGACGGCAAACCCTTCTTTGGAATTGTCTCCTTTAGATGCGATGCAAATTTACGCTCTCAAAACGTCTCCTGCCTTTGAAGCAGCGCTCTATTCAGGAATACGACTGGCTGGTGATGCCCGGCAATACGAAAAAATGATTCCTGCATTCAGCAGGCATCTTGGTGTTGGCTTTCAAATTTTGAACGACTTGAAAGACTGGCGCGGCGATGTAAGGAACAAGGTCATTACCGGGCAGGATGCGATGGCGTTACGCCCCACTTTACTGCTTGCCCTGGCAATCAAAGAAGCCAGCGATTCCCAGCGGGAAATGCTGGGGTCGATCCTCCAGGGTGAAGCCAGCCCTTTGGAGCGAATGGAGCAATTGAAACAAATATTTGAACAATTAGATATCTTTACACAAGCCGAGCATCTAGTCGATAAATCGCGTGAACGGGCAGAGATGCTTGCTGATGAAGTCCAACCAGATTCGCTGCGTCAATTCCTTTACTTTTTAGTCGATACGGTTCTCGCTCCCGAGGAAGAAACTGCTGCACAGACAGATCATTCACTGGTCTCTCTTTCAGTCAATGGCAGTTAGTGGAAATTGATCAATTCGAATATCCAAATCCGAAATAAATCAAACTGATTTACCCAGCACGGCTGGTTTATTCTGATAGCCGTAACCAAAATGGAACTTGAGATATTTGCGTAAAACGCAATGAAAATTACCGTTAATAATACAACGATTTGAAATTGACCGGGAATTTCGTGGACTCATTTATTCCATTTATCGTTGGGGCAATGCTCATCTTGTTTGGTGGCTGGTTTATCGCCAGGCACAATCAAATGGTCATTCGTTTCCAAAACGATGCCGACCTTTCTGAAAAACAACGCACCGCTTTGGTGACTCAGCATCGACGCAGGAAAGTTGCAACTGGACTTATTGTGGTCATCGGTTTTTTAATCCCCTTGAGTGAAATCGCAGCGAAGACTTATCAAAATCCGCTCATGGCCACTCTCATTCTGATGGCGATTCTTCTTTTGGTGACACTGGTTTTTATCTATGCCTGTTGGGATTTACTGGCTTCAAGAACAGTGCGGGAAGACCTTGATTTCAAAAAAGCAGAAACAGAATTAAAACGCAGAATCCTCGAACAAGAACTGGCTAAGCACCAGGCAGTAAGAGAAGAACGCCCAAAAGAAACTCGCAGAAATGGTTCTGATTAGTATCTTATCAATGAAATGCTGCGCAAAAGTGGCAGGATATTATTACCACGAAAAAGAAAAGATGTAGACCACGGAGGCACAGAGAACACCAAGGCAAAAAAAGAAGTCTCTAATAAAAAAAGAGTTGCGTGCAAAGAAAAAAAGAAAAATATTAAGCAGATAAAACGAGCAGTTTGAATTCCAAGTTATTGCAGACGATACGGGGAATTCTTTGCGTCGCCGCGTCTTTGCGAGAGTTTTTCTCCGTGATCTCTGGGTCTCTGTGGTTAATTTCTGTGGTTAATTTATTTTTCCTGTTTGGTTCCGGCTACGCCGGGTTAGGTTCTAATCACTGAAAGCCGCTGCCTGATCTCTTTACGCAAAGCTGACATAATTTTTCACCACGAAGAAGAACACGAAGCACGTCCTCATTTATTCTTCTTACGTCGCTTTTCGATTAACCGTTGAAGCAACCCGTCGATAGCAGCCGGGGCGAGTTGTTGGGGGAGGTCTGCCATCTTGCTGGCATCGACCTGCGGTTCCTGTAATGTTCCTCGAATATAGACGATAATATCCTGCTGTTTGAGTAACCCGAGCAATGGCTTGTCGTTTCCTTTAATGAAATCGAGTGGGATTGTGATACTGTTATCGAGTGTTTGGTCCAGTCCGACAGAGCCGCTCGAAACTATTTTTACCTGTCCAGCCTGGAAGAGAAGCTGATCGTGATAAATACGCTGCTGCTTTAATGTGAAATGAACATCTTGCCTGGGGAGTTCAATCCATTTGCTCCCCGGTTTCAAAAACTGAGGTGACTGGCGTGATGGCTTGAGTAACGAACGGATTCCCATCACAGGAGCGGTCGCTTTTAAGATGGCAGGACCAGGGCCAAGTTTGCAGGAAAGGATTTTGAGTGTCCCTTGCAGTTCTTGTGGCTGGCTGGAAATCAGATCGATGACTGCTCCTTTTGTTTCCAGCGAAAACTCTCCCTGCAAGTCGGTCGCATCGGCAAATACGGGGGAGACGTACTGTAACCATTTTCTGGTCATCGATTCGCTGAATTCAACATCCTTCAAGACTGGTCCGGGTTCGACCCTCAGCAGTTGTTGACCACTCCTTAAATCGAGTACTGATTTTGCCAGGAACTGACCTCGTTGACCGATTGGGATTTTGACCGGCACGATGCGTAATTGCTCTTCTTCGTATTTTGTCCAAAGTTCTCCCCGTTTTGAAATCACGCCATACGCTTCGATGGTGTCCCAGCTCCATTTTGAAACGGCTGAGAGAGGAGGTTGCTCTGCGACTGCCTGCTGATTGTCTGACTCATCTTCGACAGATTCCTTCTTCGCAGGAACTGCCCCGCGAATGGCAAACTCTTGGGGAGTGAGGCGTTTGATATTCACTGTTTGCTGCAGTTCTGGCATCGCGATCATCAGCAAAGGCATGATGTCTCCGGTGCCTGTCCCTTTCAAATCGAAAGTAGGGATTGTTGCGTATTGCTGGACAGTTCCTTCCATTTCGAGCTGAAACGGCTTGCTGTTTAATTTGCATTGCTGTAACGAAAGCTGCTGTACTGCCCCATCAATCACACCATTTGATTGAAACAGCAGCGTTCCCAAATCGACAGGTTTTTGGGGAGGATTATTTCTGGCTGCAATTTTTCGGAAGGGATCATTTCCCTCGTCAGGAGCAGCGGCAAGTTGTACGGGATCGATTTGGCATTGATCGAATTCCAGTGAGAGATCGAATTTTCCAGGCACGTTCGGCAATGTGTTATCGATAGAAAAGTTACTCGTCAATTTTTCAGAACGAAGCTGGCTGGCTGAGAATAGCTCTGTTGATTGCAAATCAATTTTATGGGCGACAACTTCTCCATTCAGTTCAAGTTTAAGACCCGTCTTCAAATTTCCGGTCCACTTGCTTTTGAAGTTGGCGTCAGTCGATTCGGCTGCGAGATGAAGCCCGGGAGCCATTTGTTTGAGCCACGGTTGGATTAATTCCAGTGGCGTCTTTTCAAGTTTCCCCTGTACTTCGCCCGCAACAGCTTTGTTTTTTTTGAGTGCTAATTGAAAATTGGCTTCTATTTTTCCCGCAGGGAGTTCCGATTTCGTTTCGAGAATCAGCATCGTTTCACCCTGCATGTTTCCCTTGACCAGTTGCGGGGATTTTTCGAGCATCATCTGGATATGGCGAGATTCAACCGTCCGCTTTGAAACCAGATCTTTGACGGTCACTCGTCCATCAATCACCTTGATTCGCATCGGCTCTGCATTGTGTTGAAACTCGGGCCAGGTGAATTCCTCTTCTGACTCCTGCTGCGAAAAGAGTCGCTGCCAGTTAGAGCCGTATTTATCGACAACAAGAATAATTTCCGGTTTGGTAATTTCCAGCACCAATGGCTGATCATCGGGCCAAAACATGCGCCAAAGTGGTGTGGAGATTTTGGCAGAACCGATTGTCGCAACGGTGACTCCTTCTTGATCAAGCATTGTCAAAGAAGAAATTTCGACGGGTTTCCACCAGGCCATTTTCGTTGATTCAATCTCGATTTGTCCCGAAAAATCTTTCATCAGGGATGCTGTCAAATATTGACGAATCGAGGTATTTGAAAGAATCTGAGGGAGAAACAGCCCGATCACAATTATCGCAAAGAATAACAGCATGAAAAAGCGACGGAATAGCCGCTTCTTTTTACGAGGTGTTTTTTCCTGCTCAGCCTTTTTTGTCGCTTCTGGAACAACATCTACTTTAGCCACAGTCTTCTCTCCTGGTTGGGAATTGCGAATACATTCCATTTTCCGGTAGTTCGCTCAGGAAAGCAAGGCGAGTTTTTCAGATTGTCAAACAAGTGGAGGGCATTGGCTAAGGTAAGACCCCAGGCTATGGTGAAAGAGGCCTTCGGTCAAAAAAACAGATGGAACCAGACAGTAATTGTTCGACCAATGCTATGTCTTACCAGCAAGGCTTGCAATCAGGATGTTGTTAGGGGTATCGCCTTCAGATTCAAAGTGAAGTTCGTCGCAGATGGCGGGGATGAGGTATGTTTTCCCGACTGGTAGCGAATAGGAACTTTCTTTGGTACTCATTGTCCCCTTACCGGAAAGAGACATCACTACTTTACACGTTGAATTGGCAGGTAGAAGAAATTCGTTGTGAATCAATAAGTTATCAATACGAAAAAAAGGGGAATCGATCAGCTGGTTCAGTTCTGCATTTTCATCTTGATGCAGCAATGTCGGTTCTACCGGTTGAATGGGACCACGTTGAAAATCGATGCATTCCATTGCCTGCTCGATATGTACAGGGCGGTGGTTACCTTGTGCATCGGTGCGATTCCAGTCGAAAAGACGAAACGTGACATCGCTCGACTGTTGAACTTCTGCAATAAGAACGCCATCGCCCAGTGCGTGAACCGTACCGGCTGGAATGTAGTAACACTCTCCCGGCGATGGAGACACGTGGTGCAGGCATTCTTCGATGGTGCCATTTTCGAGAGAGGCTTTTAGAATTTCTGGGGTCACTTCGCTTTTTAAGCCTGCATAAATAAAACTGTCTGGCTCGGTTGAGATAATAACCCAGGCTTCCGTTTTTCCATTTTCATTGGAATAATATTTGCCAACCTGTGAATCATCAGGATGCACCTGAACCGAAAGTCTGTCATTGCAATCGAGGAATTTTATCAAGAGCGGAAATTGGGAGAGTGCCTCCTTTGAACCAAGCAACTCCTCTGAGTATTCACGAACAAGATTATTTAATTTCCAACCGGCACAAGGACCAGAAGAAACCATTGATTGATCTTCGCCGTGGCCACAAACTTCCCAGCTTTCTGCGTAATCGTGGTGGGGGCCAATTTGCTTGTCCAAAATCGTCCCCAATCGCCGTCCACCCCAGCGGATTCGTTTCAAAATAGGCTTAAATTCGATCGGATTCATTTATTTTTGCGATTAGAGAAAATAAGGAACGCGTTAAGGATTGTCAGACTTTCACTTAGAAGCAGTGAAAAAGTATCAGACGGAATGTCGAATTGGAATTATGAAAGTGGGAAGCCACGAATTTTTCGTATGTTTTATGTACTTTGGCGGTTGTATCAAAACGTTCGGTTGGGCAGTTGCCGGGAGGCTTGCTATAATATTCAGTTGGAAAAGAGTAAAAAGAGGTGTTTATCATACCGGCGAGGTTCTCAACGATGCCGGTAGCCCAACTCGCCTGGTTCACAATATTGGATAATTTTAATGACAATGCCCTGCACGAAACTTGATCCACCACTAGCGATTGTTGCTGGTAAACGAACTCCGTTTGTCAAGGCTTTTGGGGCACTCTCCCATGTGGCAGCCGACCAGTTGGGTGTGATGGCGATTCGCGAAACTCTCAAAGAGATTGGGATGAACGCAGATGACATCGATGAAGTTGTCATCGGAAACGTGTGCGGTCAGGCCGATGCGGCTAACGTTTCCCGTGTGATCGCGCTGCGAGCCGGAATTCCGCAGGATCGTATTGCTCATACGGTGAATCGAAACTGTGCCTCCGGAATGGAATCGGTTTTTCAGGCCTCGCAAATTATTCGAGAGGGGCGTTCGGAAGTCATCGTTGCAGGCGGTGCAGAATCGATGTCGCAGGTTCCGTTCATCTATAATGAACAGGCGAAGCAATGGTTCATGCAGCTTCAAAAAGCGAAGAAGATGTCGCAGAAACTTTCTCTGTTCGCGCAACTGCGCCCTTCGTTTTTCAAGCCGATTCCTCAACTGCAACTTGGTTTGACGGACCCAACCTGCGGATTGAGTATGGGCGAAACAGCCGAAGTATTGTCGGACGATTTCGATATTTCTCGCAAATTGCAAGATGCGTACGCGGTTGAAAGTCATCGCAGAACATTGAAAGCCCAGGAGGATGGTTTTTTCAATGAGGAAATATTATTGATCTCAGGAGACATCACCGGTTCTGCTCCGCTGCACGAAGATTTGGGACCACGCAAAAATCAATCGATTGAAAACCTCGGCAAATTGAAGCCGTTTTTTCGACGTAAAGGGGGGACAGTCACTGTGGGAAATAGCTGCCCGGTTACTGATGGAGCAGCGACTTTAGTCGTGATGTCTGCTGATGTTGCAGAAAAAAGAGGGCTCAAACCACTCGGTTACCTGAATGCCTATTCAATCGCAGGGTTAGATCCGAAACGAATGGGGCTGGGGCCCGTGTTTGCCATCGATAAATTACTTCGAGGAACCGGAAAAAGCCTCTCTGATTTCGAGTTGATCGAAATTAACGAAGCATTCGCTGCCCAGGTGCTGGCATGCCAGGCAGCGATGCAATCGGAAGATTTTAATAAAACAGTTTTGAATCGAGACGAGCCGATTGGCGAACTCCCCTGGAACAAACTAAACGTCAACGGCGGCGCGATCGCGCTTGGTCACCCTGTTGGAGCAACCGGCGCCCGATTGATTCTGACAAATCTGCGGGCATTGAAACAGCAGGATTTATCACACGGACTGGTCAGCTTGTGCGTTGGCGGCGGGCAAGGCGTAGCACTATGGCTCGAACGAGCTTGAGCATCTAACCTTGGGAATCTAACAAAGAGTTTCACATGGCAGAGCATCTTCCACCACTGACGAATATCAAACCGTCAAATCCTAAACCGTTAACCGATGAGGAACGGGCGACTTACGAATGGCAAATTTGGGTGCCTGGCTTTGGGGAAGCCGGTCAGGAAACACTGAAAGGGGCCTCCGTTCTTATTTCACGTTGCGGCGGTTTAGGTTCGGTTGTGGCTTACGAACTGGCAGCGGCTGGGGTGGGAAAGCTCGTGGTTGCTCATGCGGGGAATGTCAAACAGAGCGATTTGAATCGGCAACTATTAATGACACACGACTGGCTCGGCAAACCTCGTGTCGAATCGGTTGAAAGACGTTTGAAAGAACTGAACCCGCGTTTGGAAATTGTTCCCTATGCGGAAAACATCAACGAAGAAAATTCGGTTGGCATTGTCGAACAAGTTGATCTCATTATCGATTGTGCGCCATTATTCAATGAACGCTTCGCGATGAATCGTCAGGCTGTTTTGCAGAATAAACCGATTATCGAATGCGCGATGTACGATCTGGAAGCACAAATCACGACGATCGTGCCGGGGAAGACACCCTGTCTAGCGTGCTTGCATCCGGTTGATCCACCTCAATGGAAACGAGAGTTTCCTGTGTTTGGTGCAGTCTCCGGAACCGTCGGCTGCCTGGCGGCGATGGAAGCGATCAAAGTGATTTCCGGCCTTGGCGAGCCTCTTTATTCACAAATGGTCGCGTTCGATTTACGAGACATGACGTTTCGCAAATGGACTATTTCACGAGACAAAAACTGCAAGATTTGCGGCAAACTGTTCGTAGAGTGATTCAGTTTGCTATCATATCATATCGTGCTGCTGATTCGTGGCGGGATATTTTGAAGAATTGTAGGTTAGGCTTTCCAGCCTGACGAATGTGGCCTCCATGAAATTTACTCTCTGGTTCATCAGTTAACGCTGTCTTGTTAATTGAAAGATCAGTGCAATTCGTGTCAGGCTGGAAAGCCTAACCTACTTTTCCCTAACGCCTATTTCCTTATTGGGCTCCGGCTTGTCCGGGTTAGGCTCTTGTCAATAAAATGCTGCGCAAAGGTGGCAGGATATTATTTCTACGAAAAAGAAAGAAGTGAACCACGCAGACACAGAGAACACCGAGGCAAAACAAAAAGAAGGCTCTCATTTTAGAAAAATAAGTTTGTCGCGTCTTTGCGAGAGTTTTTTCTCCGTGATCTCCGTGCTCTCTGCGCCTCTGTGGTTAATTTTATTTTCCTGTTTGGTTCCGGCTACGCCGGGTTAGGTAGTTGTTATGAAAATATTAGCTTTCGTTTTCTGCTTGCTTCCTTTCTCTCCAGGTTTTGTTGACGCAGCGGACTGGCCGATGTGGCGTTGTGATGTGGCTCGTAGTGGAGCGACATCCGAAAAACTGCCTGATGAAATTCATCTGCAATGGTCTCGTGAAATGCCTGTTGCGAAAGTGGCCTGGCCGAATGAGCCGCGATTGCAGTTTGATGCCGTCAACGAACCGGTTGTGGTCGGGAAAATGCTATTTGTTGGTTCCTCTTACGATGGCAGTTTGCGTGCGTTCGATACAGAAACCGGCGATGCGAAATGGACGTTTTATACCGAAGGCCCGATCCGCTGCGCCCCGGTTGCGTGGAATGATAAAGTCGCGGTCGGTTCCGATGATGGTTATCTCTACTGTTTGAATGCAGACACGGGAAAAGAAGTCTGGAAGGTGCGCGGGGCACCGGTTAAGCGTCCTGATTATCGACAATTGGGAAATGCCCGGTTGATTTCCTACTGGCCCGTACGAGGCGGTGCGGTTTTGAAAGACGGCACAATCTTTTTCGGAGCAGGTATCTGGCCTTCGATGGGTGTTTTCATTAACGCGGTCGATGCAGAGACGGGCAAAGTGAAATGGCAAAACAGTGAAGTCAATTATATCGAACAGGTACGTATCGATCATAATAACCTCAGCGAAGCGGGGTTGTCGCCTCAAGGTTATTTTCTGTTTGCTGATGGGAAGTTGCAGGTGCCGAACGGTCGCTCGATGCCAGCCGGGTTCAATCCGGTCACCGGCAAGCTGGTGCAGTACGTGCAGGGGTATCGCAATGGAGATTCGCGAGTAACAGCCGGCGGTAAATTTCTATTCGTGGGTGAAACCGGTGTTGTCAATTCTGAAGATGGGCGGGAAGTGGGCGACCGCTGGAAATCAGCAGGGAAAGAGGCACCCAAAGCATGGAGTACCCCCAAGCGTGACCTGTTCGAAGGACCATTCTGGGGCTACAAATTCATGCCCGGTTTAGATTATCGCACTGTCTTTGATAACGGACTTTCCTACGGCATGCAGGGCGAATATTTACATGCTTACAATCTGAACAAAACAAAAACATCCCTTTACGATAAAAAAGTGGGGGAGAGAACGTATCATCCCGCGAAGTGGGAAGCAGAGAAACTTTGGGATCGTTTTTATGTGGAGGGCAAAAAAGGAGCCACCTCGAAATGTGCGATCAAAGCGGGAGATCGACTTTATACGCACGTCAATAAATCACTGGTCGCGATTGAGCTTGCGAAAGATGCAAAAACGAAACCGAAGCTCGCCTGGAAAAAAGAACTTGATGACATCCCCGCCAGTTTGATCGCAGCCGATGGCAAACTTTTTGTGACATTATCCAACGGACAACTGCTCTGCTTTGGCGAGAAGCCGACTTCGGTAAAGAAGCATTCATTCCCAAATGTCAAACTGGCAAAACGGAATTCAGCAAGTAGCGAGCAAGTTTCGCATATTCTCGAACAATCGAAAGTGAACGAGGGATATGCAGTTGTTCTGGGATTTGAACAACCAGAATTTGTGGAGGAATTGCTGGCTCGTTCAAAATTGAAGCTGATTGTTGTCGAGAAAGATCGCAGCAAGGTGAATGCGTTACGGCAGCGACTTGCGGACTTGAATCTTTATGGTTCTCGTGTCGAACTGTTTGTGGGCGATCCAGAAACATTTCAATTCCCGTCTTATCTGGCAAGTTTAATGATTCATCAATCTGCTGGCGATGCAAAACCGATGTCAGAAGCAACATTGTCTCATCTCTACAAAGCATTGCGTCCCTACGGCGGTACGTTATGGTTGCAGGATGCCTCGAAGCAGGTTGATCAACTGAAGCAGAACATCGCCAGGCAAAAACTTGCGGCTGCAAAATTGACACAGGAAAGCGAATCACTTCTGATTAAGAAAGTCGGGCCTCTTCCTGGTTCTGCCGACTGGACACACGAAGGGGGCGATGCGGGCAGAACGTACTTTTCGCGTGACGATCTCGTGAAAGCACCACTCGGTATTCTCTGGTATGGCGATGGCCCGGATCACGGATTCTACAAGCATAAAGATTACGGTCGCGGCGTCAAACCGCATGTTGCAGGAGGGCGAATGTTCGCCTTCGATGATATTCGGCAACTGCTCAGCGGCGTCGATGCCTACACCGGGCGACTACTCTGGAATTTCAATACGGGAACACCGTTTGTTCGCTACGTTTCACTTCCCGATGGCGTGTTTGTCGGGCGAAACCTGCAATGCGATTTGCTGAACCCTGCCACCGGGAAAATTGAAAAGACATATCATTGTCTGCTCGATAAAAAACCGGGCGATGTCTGGGGCGTGGTTGATGTGCGTGTCACGCCTTCACACCTGTTTGTCGCGCTGGGAAAGGATTTGCCTCCTGGGCATTCTCATCCTGCGATTGAATCTGGCTTATGGGATTGCGAATCGCTGATTGCGTTCGATCGAAAAAGTGGAAAACAGTTGTGGGCGAAGTACCCTCAACATCGCTATAACATTCATGCGATTGCCGTCGGAGGCGGCTTGGTTTTTGCAACCGATTCGATGGCTCCGCTGGAAGCCGACAAGCTGAAACGGCGAGGTTCGCTACCGGATGACTTGCCTTCAATCACTTATGCGTTTAATGCAACCACTGGCGAAAAGCAGTGGGGATATGCTGCCAATTACGATTTCAAAGCGATGACCGGACGAGGTCCACTCGCAATTCGTCCTTACGATGACTGGGTTTCTTTCTCACAGGAAAAGCAGATTGTCCTGCTTGGCAAGTTGTATCAAGCGATTGCTATCGATGCGAAAAGCGGTAAGAAACTGTGGGAGAATCGTGCAGGCTTGCAACCGATTATTATGCGAGAAGAGACGTTCATCAATCAGGCAGGGAATCGGTATGATCTGGTTACCGGCGAAATGGTCAACAAGTCGCGGCTGTTTACCAGATCGGGTGGTTGCAACTACACGGTCGGCAATAAGCATTTGCTTTTCCTGCGAAACAAGTGTGCTTCTTATGTTGATATTGAAAGTAAGAAAGAGTACAGCTTGCGAAACTTGCGTTCGGGATGCAGTAACTCACTTGTTGCAGCGGACGGATTGTTGAACGTCCCCTGTTTTTCAAGCGGCTGCGTCTGCAACTATCCGCTGCAAACATCGTTCGCGATGAAGCACATGCCGGAATCAAAAAAATGGGCCGGCGAAAAAGCGTTCCAGTTAATCAAACCGGAAAAGTAAGCCTCAGTCAAAAAATAACTCTCGATTACAGATTGGCTACCGGCAAATTGGCAGCACAGTAACCAGGGGATTAGCATCCCCGGCTCGCCTGAAAATATCCCTCAAGAATATCGAAATCGCTTAACGGCAAGGCGAATGCGTAAACAGGTATGCCTTCATGTTCTAAGGCGATTTTGCAAAGAAAATTATAGTTTCGTGTGCCACGGCTCACAGAGCCATGGCACCCAATTGGCTCTTATCAATGAAATGTTGCGCAAAAGTGGCAGGATATTTGATATTTTGTAGGCTAGGCTTTCCAGCCTGACCTACTTTGGTTCCGGCTACGCCGGGGTAGGGAATTACAATCCAAGAGCTTGACGGATGTTTTGTTGTGCTTTGTCGCACAAGTTTTCTGCTTCGGTTGCATCGGAGGCTTCTGCGATCACGCGGATGATCGGCTCGGTGTTGCTGGCTCGAACCTGCACCCAACTGTTTTCCCAATCGAGCCGCAAGCCGTCTGCTTCGCTTGCGTTTGCATCGGGGAAACTTTTCTTCAACGCCTCACAAGCATCCTGCACTAAATTTTGTGGGCAGGTTATTTTTGATTTAACGATAGAATAGCTCGGGATCGATTTCACCCACTGTGAAAGTGTTCCGCCCCGGCTGGTCAAACCATCAAGTGCATAAGCCATCGAAACGAAACTGTCTCGCACATAGCCAACTTGTGGCTCGATCACGCCGCCATTTCCTTCACCGCCAATAATCGCATTTACTTCTTGCATTTTAGTGACGACATTCGCTTCGCCGACATGCGAACGATAGAAATCGCAGCCATATTTTGCTGCAAGATCCGCAGTCACGCGGCTGGTCGAACCATTCACCACAACCGGTCCGGGAGTTTGTTTGAGAACATGATCGACCGCTAAGGCCAACGTTAATTCTTCGCCAATGTAATTGCCTTGTTCGTCGATAATCGCCAACCGATCCGCATCGGGATCTTGCGCGAAGCCGATATCCGCCTGATGCTTCCGCACAGCTTCACAAAGTGAAGTTAAATTCTCAGCCAGCGGCTCGGGAGTATGTTCAAACTGACCGTCCGGCTTGCCTCCCATCACAATCACGTCGCAGCCAAGTTCTTCCAGTAACTTCGGCGTTGCGACCGCACCGGAACCGCGATTGCAATCGAGAACAACCTTAAACTTTTTTGCACGAATCGCATCGACATCAACCAGCTTGAAAACACGCTCAAAATGCGGCTGTGCAGGCGATTCAAGCTGTTCGACGGTACCTATTTGATTCCAGGGAACATACCGGAATTTTTTCGACTCCAGTAGCGCAAGTAACTCTTCACCTTGTTTGCGATTGTAAACTCCACCTTGTGAGTTAAACGGTTTAAGTCCATTCCACGGGATCGGATTATGCGAGGCTGTTATTTGAATTCCCCCCGCTGCTCCCAATGCGGTCACAAGTACGCCGCAGGTTGGCGTTGTTGCGATTCCTGCATCGATCACCTGGCAGCCGGTTGCAGTTAAACCAGCAAGAACCGCTTGCTTTACCATCTCGCCGGTTGAACGTCCATCACGAGAGACAACAATTTTTCCCCCCTGGGCAATCGTCCCGACCGCAGAAGCGAATTCAACAAGAAAACAGGGATCAAGCCCATCGCCAGCAACCGCACGCAAACCGGAAATCGAAAGTATTCTCTGCATAATTATTCAAAAGTCTAAGGTAGAATTTCTCTTGATGAATTACTTCATAAACGCGAAATAGTAAAAGATTAACCCGGTGATCGATGTGAATGTCAGGTCAATCGTGCTAAGCCAGCCGAGCAGTTTGTGCTGTCCGCTATATCCGCCGGGCTGGATTGGTTTCGGGAATTTTTTTGTCGCCAGGAAAAGCGTTGTCGCCCACAAAAAAGGAGTCGAGATCGCAAAAATCAGATGAATGTATAACACTTGTCTTACTTGCGATAGCTGTTCTGCTGAAAGGCGCGGAGCTTCGGGGTTTTTATTGACAATGTTTTCCCAACCGCCATGCATTCGCATATCGATTTCAAAAGCACCAACGGCAACAAGCAAAATGCCGCCCAGTAGTATTTGAAGCAGCCGATGCAATGCAAAATTTCGTTTGAACTTGACCAGCCAAATACTGTAGAGCAAAATTGGTACAACAAGCACGAGCGCGCAGACAACAAAATCGAGCATGAAAGAGGAATCATTTCCCAAAAAACCGTGCTGCATATTTCAACCCTTTTGATTACCAGAAAAGAAATGTTCGCTACTTTATGTGTTGTATTTCATAGAGCGAATAATTGCGAGAGCAGTTTTGACATGACTGGATGCAAAGAAGGCCACGCAGTTTATATTGCGTGGCCTTCTTAAATTGTATCGAACTGCTTCGCTTACGATGCTTCCGCCTCAACAAGCGGCTTGATATTAATGCGACG
>Ga0316209_1002343_pt1 | contig 15508 bp, 11 predicted proteins | sample 6monopyrite_MG_FD_204945 | JGI IMG/M metagenome (GOLD analysis project Ga0316209, IMG submission 204945) | Microbial mat bacterial communities from mineral coupon in-situ incubated in ocean water Damariscotta River, Maine, United States -... | ecosystem: Environmental > Aquatic > Marine >...
AAATAAAATTCAATCCTTTGAAGAGTATCTAGTCTTATCTGCTCGAATAAAGCCTTTAATAAAGAAGCATGTGCAAGATATTCTGAAGTCGGGAACCTCAGTAGTGATGGACTTTCCAGCCAATACCAAAAGCCAACGGTTATGGTTTAGGACTATCTATGCTGAAATTAAAGCGCCGTACCAATTAATTTATCTTAAAATGAGCGATGCAGCTTGTTTGGAACAGTTAGCGAAAAGACGGATCACTAATCCTGAGCGAGCCGCCTTCGACAACGAAGAAGTTTTTAAGCAGATTACTCGTTTCTTTGAAGAGCCCGAAGATGAAGAAGGTTTCGAAATATCTTTGTTTTCTAAAGCATAACAATTGACCGTTTCGATTTAGAGGAAAACATGAATACAACTCAAATATTACATCGAATTAGTCATGTTAAATGGCTTTTTTTATCTGCCGAGGTTTATCTAATTCTTTATAGTTTTATTGTTATGCCTATTAAAAAGCATCAAAGATAAAAATAATTATGCAAAGTTCTGCGAGCGGCAATCTCTCGATGGATAAACGACATTTTTACGTCTGTAATTAAGATCGCAGGTAACCTATTTCTATGAAATTAATGATTAAGTTAGCAGAGTCAAACGATTGCGCCGCGATATCACGACTGGCTGGTGAGACCTTCTGTTTAGCCTGCCCAGAAAATTGCGATAAAACCGAGATGGAAAATTATATCGCAGTGCATTTATCGGAAAATGCATTTCGCCAAATGCTAGATAGCAATAATCTAGTGATTATCGCAAAACAACAAAATGGCATTGCTGGTATGATGGTTTTAATACCCTCAGAAGAAAGTTTACCGGAAATAGCTTCGGTGCCTGCCATGCAAGTCCAAAAGCTTTATGTGTCGACTGATTACCATGGCGTTGGCGTCGCGTCAGAATTAATTAATAGAATGGTCGAGCTAACTCGTGAACATGGTTATCGAAAAGCCTGGTTGACGGTTTTTAGTGGAAACAAAAGAGCGATTCGATTCTATGAAAAAATGGGTTTTATAACAATCGGAACCACAGAGTTTCATATGGGAAACGAAGTCCACCTTGATAATTTGATGGCTCTCGACATTATATAAACGGTTCAACGATGTATAGAAATTTCGATAATAAAGAATAACGCTTCAGTAATCATTTTCGCCCCCAAACCCTAAACTGTTCAGCTGTTTGATTAACAAAACAGATTACACTATACTGATTTGATAAAACAGGACACAGCAGGACGCATGAGTTTATTATCTGAACATCGACGTCGAAATATTTTTAAAGTCGCCAGTGTCTATCTGATATCCGGTTGGCTTTTGCTGCAAATCTTTGACGTCGTTTCACCTTACCTGCAATTGCCAATGATATTTGGAACGGTGGTTATCATCACTCTGAGTATCGGCTTTCCTATCATTTGTATTCTCGCATTTATTTTCGAAATATCCCCCGATGGTATTAAACGAATAAAGAAAATACATGCTTCTAGTTCTGCACTTGTAAAGAAGACTGGCGTAGTCGAACTAGTTGGCGGCGGGGTGGAAGAAGCGATATCGGCTGAATTATCTGCGGGGCGCATGGTTGAGCCTGATTCATCAAAATCAAAACTATCTCAAGACATCAAGAAACTAGCAGTATTACCTTTTTCTAACATTGTCGATCATCCTGACACCAATTTTCTCGGCTTCGCTCTCGCCGACCAGATTATTGGCTCTATAGCCTATTCAAAAAATGTACTGGTCAGGCCTTCAAGTTCAATTAGACCCTATCAAAATACACTGTTAGATATTCAAGAAATCGGTTCAAAATTGAATGTGCATTTCGTTCTGGCCGGAAGTTACTTAAAAGAGGCGGAAACCGTCAGGCTGAATGTTGAGTTAGTCGAATTATGTAGTGAAGAAATGATTTGGCGTGAATCGATTGAGATAAAGTATCAAAACGTATTTGAACTTCAAGATATTGTTTCTCAAAAAATTGCGTACAATCTAAAAGTTCATTTTTCTAAAGAAGAAAGAAAACGGATGAAACCTCATGCGCCGCAAAATTCCATTGTCTATGATTTTTATCTTCGTGCGGTTGCAATCCCATTTACGGTGGATGGCAATATAAAAGCTATTGAATTGCTCGATAATTCGGTGAAGCTCGACCCTTTGTACGCACCAGCCTACTTCGAACTAGGCTGTCGTTATATGCAAATGGCGCAGATTGGACATGATACTGAATCTGCTCACAATAATTCGGAAAAATCTTTTCTAAAAGCGTTATCGTTAAAAGAGGATTTTTTGGCGGCGTTAGCAAATTTAGGAATGCTTTATACCGATGCCGGAAAACATTACGAAGCGCATTTGCTATTAATTAAAGCACTAAAAATTAACCCCAATGATGCATGGCTTCATTTTTCACTGAGTTATCATTATCGTTACATCGGTTTCTTGAATCGCTCGGAAAAAGAAATGGAAATAGCCTTGGAAATCGATCCTAATAATCCACAGTTTCGCTCCTCAATTGTGACTTCGATGTATTTGGGAAAATATAAAGCCATCTTAGAGTCATTTGACTTGGCAATCGACAGCCCATTTACCCTGAACTATTTGGGAGAAGTCGCTTTTCGAGATGGAAACAAACGACTGGCTCTTGAATATTTTGAAAAAGTTTTGGATATCGATAATGAGATTGGTGAATACCATTTTGCCGCCTCGTTTATCGCCTATATGAATGGCGACATTCAGACTGCGATATCGCTCAATTTTGATCGAGAATCTGAAAACCCAGTTGATGGAGAAATATGGTATGAGATCGCACGTCTTTATGGCTTATTTGATTGCACGGAAGATTGCCGCAGAGCGCTAGAGAAAGCGATTACTATGGGTTACGTGAGTTACCCTTCGATTGACGGTGATGCTTTTCTAGAATCGGTTAAGAAAGAGCCGAAGATCCAAAAGCTAATCGAAGTGGCAAAGTCTAAACATGAAGATCTAAACAACAAGCTAATCACGAGTTATTGATTAGCGACTTCTAACTTGAGTATTTTCGACGCTCTGTTTACTTCGCGTGTTACAGATGTAATAATAGTTCTGTAAGAATAATTTTATTTGTGTTATTTTAATGAACAACCAACTAGTTGGTACATCTAGTCATGTAACATAAACAATAATATTTATTGCAAAAATATTTGCCTTAAACACCCTTTTAATAATAAGAAAAGAGCGATCACAATGAAAACAACTCTATGGAAATACACTAAAAGAAGTCTTCTTGTACTATTAATTAGCTCCGCCCTATTTGCGATTAATTTAGTTTGGTTTAGGCCAATATTTATTAATCATTTTTATGAAAAGATATTTGTCGAATTCGCGCTTAACAATCCGCAAATGTTAACGGGTATGGGACTGAAAGTCTTTTATGACGAATTAGATGATAACTCAGCCGCTGCCGTACAACGAGATTTCGATTTGCTCGAAAGCGGTCATAAACAATTATTGGAATACCAACGAAGTGATTTAGATGGGCAAGAATTGCTATCTTACGATATTTTAGATTGGTATTTGAGGGACCAAATAAACGGAATAAAATATCGTAATAATTTCTATAGCGTCACTCAGCGAGGAGGCTCTTACCAAGGCATCATTAATTTTATGGTGAATATGCATAAGGTGGATGACGCCAGCGATGCACAAGACTATCTCTCAAGAATATCCCAAGTGGGAACTATGTTCGACAATACCTTGTTATCGGTTAAAAATGAGCAAGAACATGGAGTGATTCCACCGGATTTTATTATCAAGAAAATTATCGAAAACCTTCACAATATTCGCGACCCGCAATTATCTGAAAATCCATTGGTTAAAGATTTTAATGAAAAAGTTGACGCTCTTAGTAATATTGACGATGCGGAAAAGTCATCACTAAAATCACAAATGATCGAGCAAATGGAAAACGTCGTTCAGCCCGCTTACGATCGATATATCAGTTTTTATGAAAATCTAAAAGATAACGCCAACGGTGATGCGGGCGTGTGGAAATTTCCGAACGGGGCAGAATATTATCAATATCGCATTACCTCTATGACCACCACAACATACACTGCAGAAGAATTACATAGCCTCGGATTAACTGAAGTAGACCGTATTCTCGTCGAGATGAGAACCATTCTAGAAAATGAAGGCTACGGAGATTTGAGCGTAGGTGAACAGATGAAAGCGTTAAGCGAAGAACCACGTTTTCTATATCCCGATACCGATGAAGGTCGCGAGCAGGTATTGGCAGAATATCGTCGATTAATAGAAGAAGTCGAAGCCGGAATGGATAAGGTTTTTGATATCAAACCCAAAAGTGGCGTCGAAGTAAAACGCGTGCCTACTTATCGAGAAAAAACGGCGGCAGGAGGTTCTTACCAAGGTCCGTCAATGGACGGTTCAAGGCCCGGCGTTTTTTACGCAAATTTATACGATTTAAAGGCAACACCAAAATTCGGCATGCGAACACTGACTTACCATGAAGCGATCCCTGGACATCATTTTCAAGTTGCAATTAGAACGGAACTGGAAGATTTACCGACTTTCCGAAACTATATTGGATTTACCAGCTACAGTGAAGGCTGGGCACTTTACGCAGAGCGTCTCGCTTGGGAAACAGGTTTTCAGACCGAACCCTATAGCAATTTAGGTCGGCTACAAGCGGAGTTATTGCGTGCGGTTCGTTTAGTCGTCGACACTGGCATCCATCACAAGCGCTGGACTCGGGAAAAGGCGATCGAATATATGGCTTCGACCACTGGTTTTGCGATGACCGATGTCGAGTCAGAAATTGAACGATATATCGTATGGCCGGGACAAGCACTGGCTTATAAAGTGGGTATGCTCAAAATAATGGAATTGCGCTCAAAAGCAGAAAAGGCGCTCGGCGATAAATACGATATTCGAAAATTTCATAATGTCGTACTAAAGAACGGCGCGGTTCCTTTGACGATATTAGAAGAGCTAGTTGACGAGTATATTGCGTCCGAGAAAGAAACTTAAAGGAGTTAAAAATTCAAAAAATATAAAATATTATTCACCACAGAGGCACTGAGGACACAGAGAAAGAATTGAAAACAAGGACTACAATATTTGTGTTTGGAGTTGCGACTAGTTTTATTAAACCCCGTCAATTTGGGTCCTCAGTATCCAAAACGCTTGCTTTGATTTCGAGGCAAGTTTTGGCGAGGTATACTTAAGGTCTATATTTTTTTGAATTATGTGTCGCTCAGAATACGGAGTAAATAAAAGTTTAAATTAAAAAACATTCATCACGGACAAATGGAATTGTAAGCCAGAAATAACCTATCATTCTTAGATATCTTTTCTCTGTGTCCTCAGTGCCTCTGTGGTGAATATCTTTTTATTTTTCATCTTTGTTTTTAAAATTTTTTCCACAAACGTTATAGTTTCACAATCAACTTGCCATTGTTGCCGCCACTAAATAATAAATTGATCCCTTCAATAGCGCTTTCCAATCCATCAAGAATATGACAACGATACTGAATTTTTCCCTGCATTAAATATCCGGCCATTTTTTGAGTCATAGCTGGCCACTCTGCGCGATGATCGGGCATAGTAAATCCTTGGATCATTAATCGTTTTTTGATGATATTCATCCAGTTAGGTCCGACGGAAGGTTTGTCGGTATTATAATCGCCAATCATGCCGCAAACGGCAATTCGGCCAAAGGCATTCATGTTTGCGAATACCGCGTGTTGGATTGCACCACCCGTATTTTCGAAATAACAATCGATGCCGTCGGGAGCCGCGGCAGCAACTGCTTTGTCGATATCATCAGTCTTATAATTAATTGCCTCATCAAAGCCAATTTCTTTTAGCCAGTTACATTTATCTTCGCTGCCTGCAACGCCGATAACTTTGAGTCCTTCTAATTTAGCCATTTGCCCAACCAGTGAGCCAACTGAGCCAGCGGCGCCAGAAACGACAATGGTTTCGCCAGATTTAGGTTTAAGGACGCCAAACAGGCCTTGGTGCGCAGTGATGCCGGGAAGGGCTAATACTGAAAGGACCGCTTCAGGTGGTATCTCAGAAGGGATTGCTTTGGCAGTATCTGCCGCGCAAACCGCATATTCTTGCCAACCAAACATGCCCATGACTTGGGTATCCACAGGGAAGTCCTCATTGTTGGATTCAACGACTTTTCCGACACCACTAGAACGCATGACATCGCCAAGCTCAACCGGCGGAATGTAACTGCCTCGATCTTCATTCATCCATCCTCGCATCGCGGGATCAAGTGACATATGGGTTTGCTTGACTAAAAATTGACCGGCTTCTAGTGGCGCAGTTTCAATACTCGTTTGCTCGAAAATATCTGGAGTAATAGTAATATTAGGGCGTTTTACTAAATTGATAACAGTATTTTTCATGGTATAACCTCTATATTATTTTGATAATAATGATTAGTTTCGACTGAATCATAAGACTAGTAAGATTGGTAATGTTCTACAAAGGCATTGGCAAATCGTTCGGGTGAGCCGCTGTCCATATTAAAATAAAGTGATGGTTCGATTAACTCAGCTTCCATTAGTGCAAACTGTTGATGATGTCTCACAAAATCCAGTCTAGCATAAAGGGTAGGGAATGGAATTTTTTGTAATACTAAAGCGGCCGTCGATAATAATGATTTTTCCGGGGTTATGCTGATCAGCTGCCCTCCATGTTCTTCTTGCACTCTAAAATCATTAATTTTTGGTTTTTTTAAAATAGCATGGCTATATTCGCCGTTAAAATAGAATAGAGAAAACTCACCTTCGTCGATAATAGCCGACATAAAAGGTTGTAACATAAATTGCCGATTGTTAAACCGCGTTTCTAATTGAAGCTGATTCAATTGACCATCGTTTTTGTTAAGACGATAAGTATCATCTGCATTCGCGCTAATGCAAGGTTTAATGATGAGTTTTTCAGTCGCAAACTGTTCGAAAGCATGCAGCAGAAATTCGTCGGTATAAGATGTTCCCCAGAGAGTTGGAACAATTAAGACGCCGTATTCTTCCAGTTGTTTAAGATAGTTTTTACTGATGTTCCATTTTACTAAATCTAAACCATTAAGTAACCGAGCGTTTGATTGATCGATTTTGCTCAAGACTTTCAAAAACGCTTCAGAGTGATCTTGATAATCCCAAGGGGAACGAATGATCACCGCATCAAACTCATTCCAGTCGACTTGTTGCTCGCGCCAGGAAACTTCACGGGAATTCCAACCGAGTTTCTTTAACGGCTCGATGACTAGCGAATCGTAACATTCGAAATCTTGCAGACTATCCATGCTTAAGAGTGCGCAGCTTTTCATTAGTGTCCCTCCAATATTGGTTTTGTAGAGCGCCATTATGATTAATTTGAACCAAGTATCTTGTGTTTTCGTAATGGTCGATAATTGGCGATATAATAGCGAATAATTAGGCTAATTGACACGCCCAAACCGTCTTGACCTACCGTTTTGATCTGCCGTCTATCTGTGCAGCTTATTCATACAAGGTTCAGAACGAAGGGCTATACTCGAAGGGTTTTAGTCTACATTTAGTCAAGAAAAAGGAAAACCAATGAATTTTCACTCTTCAATCAATTTGACGGTTGGTTTACTGCTGTTATCGAGCATTGGCTGCGGGGGCGGCGGAAGTACGCCAACAAATCCTCCACCAATTTCAGGCGATCCGCAACCGGCTCGATTTCACTGTGGTGCGGATTCTTCCTGCCCTGAAATATTAATCAATGGTGACCCCCATTCAGTTGATGCTTTAAGAGGTTATGGCGATCCTAGTTTGGAGTTCGACACCGCAACTAATACGCTGTGGATGAGTTATAGCTGGCTTAACATCTTAATCGATCAGCCTGGACCTCCTGTCAGTTTCGACCTTGGCGTTAGAACGCATTTAGCCAAAAGCACCAACAACGGCAGTAGCTTTGAATTTGTCCGCGCAATTAATCAACCGCAAATGGAGGCGCATCCAGACAGCGGCGTGCAAGGTTGGAGTATTCACGAAGTCTCTACTTTAGTTAAACAGGCCGATGGTCAATGGCAAGTGCTCTGGCTAAAGTATTTTAATCCTTTTGGAACGGTGACTGGGGTCGATGAACGGCAGGAATTTCTTTATTGGAAAACGACCGCAAGCGCACCCGAAAATTTAGGCGATAACGCTCAAGTATGGGCGTCGAGCATAGCCGCTTCGGACTCTTGGAACGCGCCGATTGATATCAACGCCATTTCTGGTCTTTCTGACTGCACTGTATTGACAGAGCCGGCGTTATTTAACTTTAATAATCAAACATATCTGGCATCTTCCTGTCTGGTTGTCGATTTAAGCGGACGACGTACTGACCTAGAACGACTCGTTCTGCTGCGAGAAACGGCCAATGGTTATCAATTTATTGGCGATATTATGAATGCATCTGACGCAGCCCAGCTTGGGGTCGATGTTATTCAACAAGCGGATATCAGTGTTGCCAAAGACGGCAGCATCATCATGTTAGTCACACCAGTAAAATTAGGGGCTAATCCTGACCATCAAGGCTGTATTGTTTACGAATTTACCGATTTCGAAAATGCTCAATTAAAACGGAATTCCGCGGGTGTCGCATTACCGCGCAATATCATTACTGCAGATGGTAACGGTCTTGGTCCAGGATTGTGCAGTTATGATGCTAATAGTAATACCGGCATCATGCTAGTTATCACAACCGTCACCCAAAATAATACCGATATTGTCTTTTCGCTTCGAGCCACAGGTGTTCATCCTTAGAAGATTGGTGCTCTTTTCAATGATCACCCCTAATTGAAATACTTTGTGTTGATTTTTGCTATACTGCAAACAACCGCTCAAATAATCCTAGTTTTCTAAAAAGGATTATTTCCTTTCTAACTTAATGGTTAAAAAGAGAGTAATAATAAAAAATCGTTTATGGGGAATCGCAATGACTATTCAATTGAAACCAATCATACAATCAATTTTTCTAATAAGTGCCGTTTTATCGTCGAGTATTACACAAGCGTCAGATAACCTACAAGAAATTGCGTCTGGCGAGCATCGTAGTGAAAAAAATATTGCTCGAAACGATTTTCGCCATCCGGTAGAAACGCTTAATTTCTTCGGTATTAAAAATAATATGACAGTTGTTGAAATTTCGCCCGGTGGCGGTTGGTATACCGAAATTCTCGCGCCTTACTTAAAAGATAAGGGCCATTATATTGCAGCGGGATATGATCCGGCGTCAAAAATTAATTATTTTAGTCGAAATGCTAAAAAATTAGCCGAAAAATTGGCCGCTGATCAAACGAATTACGGTCAAACTAAACTCACCGTTATGCAGGCTCCAGACAAGTTGAATTTCGCCGATGAAAACTCTGCCGATATGGTGGTCTCGTTTAGAAATACTCATAATTGGATGCAAAGTGGTCACGCGGAAAAAGTATTCGCGGCTATTTTTAAAGTAATAAAACCAAACGGTATTTTTGGCCTTGTTCAACATCGGGCAGGTATCAGCAATCCCGAAGATACTAGTGGAAAATTAGGCTATCTAAAAACCGAGCAAGTCATCCAACTAGCAGAAAAAGCCGGTTTTCGCTTGATTGCACAGAGCGAAATTAATGCCAATGCAAAGGACAGCAAAGATTACAAAGATGGCGTATGGACATTACCTCCGAGTTACCGATTAAAAGATAAAGATCGTGCAAAATATAAGACCATTGGTGAAAGTGATCGAATGACTCTTAAATTTGTAAAACCAGCGGCCAAATAAACCACCAAAGTTGCGGTCGACTAATCGTCGCTTGTAGCTAAATGATGATTTAGGCTTTCTGGGATAGTATGCAAATATGACAGAAAAAGAAAAAAATATATTTCTCGAAAAAATACGCTTTATATACGGACAAGGCGCCAGTATATTAATTGGCGTTATGATTGCTGTTTCATTCCTTTATTGGGTATTAAGGGACTCAGTAACAGCTCCTTATTTGAGGCAATGGTTTTTCTTTATGATGGTGGTAGTCAGTGCTCGATTATTGTATTTCGATCGGGTGATTCATCGAGCGGCAAATACTGAAAATATACGTTTGTGGAAACGCACTTATTATTCGATCTTATTTGTTACCGGTGCTGGCTGGGGTTTTATCGCTTGGGTTGCTTTTCCGGAAATTCCAGCTCATCACCAAGCGCTTATGGGGCTTGTCTTTATCGGACTATTTGGCGGAATGATGGGCCGATATTCAGTCATTCCGCCAATGGTTATCATCTACTGCGCTCCTTTTATCATTCCATTTGTTATACGTGCGTTAATGTCGGATGATTCCTTCGCTAATGTGCTTGGCATACTCATGGCAACCTATTCCGTGATGATGACGCCGGTCATGAAACAAGTTAAAAGAGCTGCGACTAAATCGATAACTCTAAATGAAGACCTAAAAGAAGAAATTGAGCAACGAAATCGAGCGGAAAAAGAATTGGTTTTAATGGCGACAACGGATCCACTCACCAATATCAGTAATCGTAGAGCGTTTTATTCTGCAGCCAATAAAGAATTACATCGTGCAGAAAGATATCAAAAATCCTGTTGCTTAGTCTTGTTAGATATCGACAATTTTAAAAAAGTGAATGACGAGTATGGCCACGCGGCCGGAGATTCAACGCTCATAAAATTCGTTCAAATCTGCCAAGCTGAATTGCGCGAGTCTGATTTAATCGGAAGAATTGGCGGCGATGAGTTTGCTATATTTTTGCCGGAAACGGATAAACAATCCGCCATTGAAATTACCGAGCGACTAAGAGAGGCAATCGCTAAAAGTCAGGTTAAAACACAATCAAAAGAATTTTCTTTTACCACTAGTATTGGGGCTATTTGTGTAGAAGAGGCGCTCAACGTTACATTAGAAAGTTTTATGAATCGAACTGATCAGGCTCTTTATCGAGCTAAAAATGAGGGTCGAAATCGGGTAGTTTTTGGCTCTGTTTGATTTTCCCCAAATTTGTATTAGCTCAATCGAATTAATATTTGAGTTTTGCACTATTAGGACTCTGGAGGACGTCTTAAAAACTAACGTATTGCTACAACCATCGGTTCAATCTAAAACGGTTTTAGATGTCAGTAATTCTATTAATTGGTCGGAATCTGCAGGTAAAGGTTTGCAATAATAATAGCCTTGCATTTCCTCGCATGCATTGGCCGACAAATATTCTTTTTGCTCCCTAGTTTCTACACCTTCAGCGATAGTCGTTAAACCCAAGCCGTGCGCTAAATTAATAGTCGTCTTAACAATTGTTGCATCAGCAGGCGTCGAAAATAGATCATTTATAAATGAGCGATCTATTTTAAGTTTGTTGATTGGGAAGTGTTTCAGATAAGCTAACGAGGAATACCCAGTACCAAAATCATCGATGGATAGTTGGACGCCTATTTCTCTTAGGTCGTTTAGTGTTTGGATAGTTTCTTCAATATTTTCCATTAGCATGCTTTCCGTTAACTCAAGTTCCAAATTCTTTGGTTTCATTCCCGTCTTAATAAGAACATCTTTAACGGTTTTTCTAATATCTCCCTCTTTAAATTGTCGCGCTGAAAGATTGACCGCAATATGATTTAAACGATATCCCTTTGATACCCAAAGCATAAATTGCCTACAAGCTGTCTCCAATACCCAATTTCCTAGCGGGACAATCAAGCCACTTTCTTCGGCGATAGGTATAAACAAATCCGGTGCTAGAAACCCCTTCGAGGGATGGTTCCAACGGATTAAGGCCTCACAGCCGACAAGTTTGCCTGTCTTTAGTTCGGCCTGAGGTTGGTAATGAATTTCAAACTGAAATCGTTCAATAGCAACTCTGATTTCCTGTTCTATTTGGACTCTTTGTAGAGCTTCAAAATTCATTTCTGGAACAAACTGTTTGTATTGGTTCCGTCCTTCTGATTTCGCGTTGTACATCGCGATGTCGGCATATTTTAATAATTCCTGTAAATTTTTCGCGTCTGCAGGATAAAAACTAAATCCTATACTTACTGAAACCACAACCTCAAGACTGTCTAGGCAATATGGTTGCTTTAATTCAAATAGAATCTTGCTAGCGAGTTCTTCTATTTCAGTTGTTGTAGGCCTATTCTTAACGAAAAGTGTGAATTCATCCCCTCCCAAGCGCGAGATGATGATGTCAGATGAAGAAAACTCAGCGAGGCGCTCGGCTACTTGTACTAATAGCAGGTCGCCGGCTGAATGGCCGGACGAATCGTTTATATTTTTGAAATGGTCGAGATCTAAAAACAATAATGCCGGAGCGTCGCCTTTTCTATCGGCACTATCTAACTCGTTTTCTAACAACTCCATGAAATGATTACGATTGGTTAAGCCTGTTAGAAGATCATAGTGTGCTACTCGGTATAGTTCCGCTTCGGTCTTTTTACTTTCTGTAATATCGCTGAAAATAGAAATGTATTGTTTTATATCCCCATCTCCGTCCTTGACCACCGTAATCGTCTGCCAGCAAGGAAAAACATCTCCATTTTTCTTTTTGTTCCATATTTCTCCCTGCCATGTGCCTTCGCTATTAAGCGAGCGCCAAAAAGTTTCATAAAAATGGGTATCGTGCCTTCCGGATTTCAACAATTTAGTGTCTTTACCAATGACGTCTGATTCGAGATAACCAGAAATCTTGGTGAAGGCTTTATTAGCCTGAATGATACGACGTTTTTTGTCGTAGATAATAATAGCCTCAACGGCTTTATCGTAAACGCTGGCCGCCAGTTGCAGTGCCTCTTTGGCACTTTCCCTTTCGATCTCAAAACTAACGTTTTTTGCGATTAATCCAATCACCGATTTTAACCATTCAGCTATTTCTATCGGTTTGTCATGCATAATAACGACAATGCCAATAGTTTTATTATCCGAAGAAATAATGGGCGCTCCGAAATAACTGTCAATTCCCATTTCGCGCAACATATCATCCTTAGGATAAAGAGAAGCCACATCGCAAGGAATTAGCTCGATTTTAGAATTGAGCACGTCTTGGCAGGGAGTGTTTCTCAAACTGTAATCGAAATTATTGGCGATTTTATTGTCTATTCTTACGGAGAGAGTGCTAATTGATTGCCCGACGTTCGATTGTAGGAGTCCGATAAATGCGAACTTTGAGTGATATATATTAGATAGTTCTTTTGTAACGGCATGAAAATAATTTTCGCTAGATGTGAGTTTGGTCGTCGCAAACAGTCTCTTAATCGAATCTGTGGATTCTCGTCTTTTAACTATTTCTTTTACCAATTCTTTGTTCGAATCGCTCAATTCGTTGGTTCTATCTAGCACTTTTTGTTCAAGAGCTACTTGAGAGTTGGATAACTGTTGATTTGCCTTTGCTGTTTCGTCCACGCTCGCTGCAAGCGAAAGTGCCGTCGTCATAATAATTGCCATGAAGGTTTGCAGCATAAGAAGTGACTCATTAGCAGTGCCTCCAATAAAGGGGCCATATCCTCGCAACGTACTGTAAACAGCTATACAGGTAAATAAGGCAACTAAAATTGTTGCGCCGTGTTGATAAAACCTAAGTGCAGCCCAAACTAGGGCGGGTATTAATAAGAAAGAAGTCATTGAAGAGAGCTCAGGGGACCTAAATAGGTGTCCGAAAACGAATAATGCACTAATCGTAGAAAGGGAAATCAAACCAATAGCTTCAATGATTTTTGCGAGTCGAAATCGATATTGCGTTCTTCTTGCTAGTGTTAGAATTAACGGTGCTACTACAACCCCTCCCACCAAGTCACCCAACCACCAGGTTGGCCAGAGCACCAAGATAGTTTGACTATCTATAATATTCGAAAGCAAAAGAGAAACAACTCCTGCTGAAGCACTAACGGTGGTAGCAATAACAATAAAAAAAATAAACAAAAAGGTTGAGCGCACAGATTCGAAAGGGTAGTTAGTCAGAAAACGGGTAATCAAATATGTAGCAATTAACGCTTCTGATGTGTTTCCAGAAGCTATGCCAACTGCAGCTAGTACTGGTATACTCGTGGATAAGTTTAATGCAAAAGCTCCAACGAAAATTGCAGGCCAAACCCGATACCCAAATAAGAGCATAGCCGCGATGGATAGGCCTGTCGATGGCCATATCGGGCTAGTGTTTTTTTGCTCAAACGCAAAAAGCAACCCTAATTTCGCCGATACAAAATAAAGGAGCGACAATGTAATTAAAAGTAGTAAATATTTATATTTCACTTTCGTTTCGCGTTACCCTAAATTGTATAATTTAATAAGTGTAGCAGAGTTCCTTCAATTAGGCTCAAGAAGTCGGGCGACGTTTAGTAATTAAAATTTTTAGCGGTTAAAGCGGATGCGCCATAGTAGATGCAGAAATAGTAAAGCATCAATTGCGTCGATTTCGACATTTGTTTGCGACAGGTTATATTTTGCTAACGCCAAATTAGCATTGAACACGGTAATAATTGGCTTTCCGATATTTGGCAATAGCTGCGCTGCAATTCGCAACATCGAAATTAAACGCAGCAATAGAATAATAGCGCTGATCATCGCAACGGCGATCGGATTATTGATACTTTGTTGGGTGAGTTTAAATGCTGAGTCCTAATCGATGAGAGAGTGCCGAATAAAAGACTAACGGGTACTAGCATTAGTTTCCAGTATTCTCGTTCTTAATTTTTGTTATTTAACCTTGGTTAAAGGTTAATTTTAAAGACTTTTAGGTTATCATCTACTAAAGTGATTTTATCTGTGACAAAAAAGGAACGCTTATGATTAATGGTAGTTGTTTATGCGGAGCAATAAAATTTACCGTCGCAGGAAATTTCGATTCGGTATCCCATTGCCATTGTAAAATGTGCCAAAAACAACACGGCGCGGCTTATGCAACTTACGCCAGATTTAATCGCGAAGACCTTCATTATATTCGTGGCGAATCGCAACTAACAATCTATAACTCTTCAGACGATATATTGCGAAAATTCTGCAAAACATGTGGTTCAAATATCGAGTGGACTCGCAGTATAGCTAATCCGAAAAAAGTAGGATTAGCTGTCGGTTTGTTTGATTCCGAATTTACCTGCAAAGCAATTAAAGATCTCCATTTGGAGTCAAAAGAAAAGTGGTTATTAAGTTAACTGGAAAACACACCAAAGAAATAGGAAATTATCATGATAACGCGAATATGGCACGGAACCACCTCTCTGGAAAATTCTGACGAATATTTGGAAAAAATGAAATCGGTAGCCTTACCAGACTACCGTTCAACTCCGGGGAATAAAGGCGCTTATATCCTTCATCGAATCGAAGGTGGTGTGGCACATTTTAACATGTTGACTTTCTGGGAAGATATGGACGCGGTAAAACAATTTGCCGGTGAAGATTCAGAAACGCCGAAATATTACGAATTTGATAAGAAAATGCTACTAGAATTGGAGGATGTTTCCAGAAACTTTGAAACTTACCAATAATAATTGGAAGTTGAGAATAA
>Ga0316209_1002344_pt1 | contig 15503 bp, 15 predicted proteins | sample 6monopyrite_MG_FD_204945 | JGI IMG/M metagenome (GOLD analysis project Ga0316209, IMG submission 204945) | Microbial mat bacterial communities from mineral coupon in-situ incubated in ocean water Damariscotta River, Maine, United States -... | ecosystem: Environmental > Aquatic > Marine >...
ATCTTTCGGAATTTGATTTATCGCATTTCAACCTGTCGGGCGAAGACTTTCAAGGCGATTAAATAGAATGCTCAGCCGGTGGTTGTTTAACTGGTGGACATTAGGTTGGACCACTGGGCACCGATTGTGGTGCCCGGTTTTCCTTTGTTTATTATTAGAGTTTTTTATGTTTGTTTTGGTTTTTATTTAATTGGGCTTAGATCCAGCGATGCTAAGTGCTGTAAAGCCACTGGGTTCCCGACACAAGCATTCGGGAACGACGACATTATTTAATGTTAATGGGATAGTAATAAATTTAACTAGAAATTTTAATTTAATTATTAATACAAACAAAAACTAAAACAAAACGAAAAGTTTTATACGGAGAATAGCATGCAGCAAAATGATAACTCATTAAGAAGCCGGTTTATAAACGCCATTGCCTCGGGGGCGTTAGGTCGGGTAGACGAGTCGGGTACTATTTTTACGCTGAAAGAATTCAAACAGTGTTTTTCAGAAATCAAAACCGATTATATTAATTCGTTTTTACCTGCGTCCACCATCGAAGTGGGGCGAGTGGACATGACCCACACCAAGTTTTTATTTCGCATTCGCAAGGGCGTGTATCGGGTGCATCCGAAATTACTTTTAGATTTGGAAGGTGAGGCGCCGTGGAATGTGAAGGGGAAGGGGAACGAGGCGTAGCAGGTTAAAGCTGGAGTGGCATTCACCTGTAAATAGATATGAACAATGACGTAAGCGCTTTAAAAAACAATAGGGAAGGTGATATGCTCAGGTGCAATTAAACGCTGATGGAAACATGTCTCATGCAATCAGCCGATATTAAACAGGCTGCTCATCAAATGATCGACCCGCTCGAATACCTGACCTGGCTTATTTGATGGGCTTGATTTGTTGGGGTTGATTTGGCCTATCAGGCCGCGCTTAAAGCTATCAATTATAATAGATAGGGCGTCCAGCTCAAGGGTTTAATAAAACAGAGACTTGGGTAGAATTTGGTGTTTTTATTATTTTTGTTTAATTTCTTTATTCAATCCTCAAATCTCGTTACCTACCTAAATAAAATATTATGTGATATATTTGTCATTGTACTAGACATAATTCTAGCCACATATTCTTTAATATTTGCATAACTAATTGAATATACTGTTATTATTAATAATTAATTGTAGACGATATGAAAGACAAGATATAGACATGCCATTAACCGTAAGAGAGTACCTTGAACAGGGCCCCGCCACTTCAAAGGCGATTCAAGCCGCCACAGGTTTGAGTCAGAGGGCGGTGTCTCGTCACATACATAACTTAGGCAGCAGTGTCATTAAAATACAGCAGGGTCGCAGCTTCCGTTATGTTGTGACGCAGAGTGCATTCGGTGGAAACGATAACCTGCCTCTGGTGATTGTCGATACGCATGGCAATACGGCTATTGTTGCTTTCATTCGCCCGTTAGCCCACGGTGGTTTTTATGTGCATGAGATACCCGGAGCGTCCCAACTGTTATTAGGTGAAGGCAACGACGGATTGTATGATGACCTTCCTTATTTTCTGAGTGACGCTGCACCGCAAGGCTTTATCGGTCGACAAATTGCTGCCCAAATGGCTGTACAATCTGACGACTTTCCAGTGGACCCTCGAAACTGGAATACCAACCACATTGGATGTTATTTAATGTCCAATGGAGATGATTTGCCTGGAAACTTTAAATTTGGTAATCAGGCGCGGCTGAGAATAAGACGTAAGCCAGTTGGCACAATAAGGGATGATTACCCTTTGCTTGCGGATGATGTTATGAACGGTGTCATTGGTGGATCATCTGCTGGTGGAGAGCAACCCAAGTTTACGGTTTATAGCAGTGAAAGATCAGCGCACGTGATTGTAAAATTTTCGCCGAAAGGTGAGAGTGAAATTGCTCGGCGCTGGCGCGACATTCTAATTACAGAGCATCACGCAACGGCAGCATTGCACAAGACAAATCTCCCCGCCGCTGAAACAGAACTCGTTGAGCGAGGTGAGCGTTTATTTCTGGAATCAATCCGCTTTGATCGCGCGGGTGAGTTTGGCCGAAGCTCTATGTTGTCCCTTCAATGTATTGATGCAGAATTTGTAGGCTCAGGTGGCAGCTGGCCACGGGTAATGAATGGGCTTCTCAGTCAAAAGCTTATTAGTAATTTACACTACCGGAACGTGAAAATTATTTGGGCGTTTGGTATGTTAATAAGCAATACCGATATGCATTTAGGTAATTTAAGCCTGGGCATAGAAGGAAATGTGTTTAGCTTACGGCCTGTTTACGATATGTGCTCCATGGGCTTTGCACCCAAAAGCAACGGTGAAGTTAGGCCTTTTACTTATGCATTGCCCACTATAGAAGCAGCGGGCCTTGATGAAGATGAAATTTTGCAGGCGCTAACGGCTGCCCGTGATTTTTGGCGTAGAGTAGAAAAAGATGAACGTATCTCGGATGAGTTTAAAAGGTTTATAGTCGCGAATGATGGGCCTTTAAGTGTTATTAAATAAGATGAGCCTCTGTGCCGGGTTAGAGTTCGGTTGTGTGTGAATTTGCTAGAAAGAAAAAACAGGGTCAGAGACAATGCCAGTAAGTTAAGTTGTAACCTGTTGAAAACATATAAAATTCGATAGTGTTAGTCCCCTCTTTGGCAAAGAGGGGTTGGGGGAGATTTAAAAACGTTCAAGTTAAAGCACTATATTTATAGCGCATTCAAACTTGAGCGTTTTTAAATCCCCCTCATTCCCCCTTTTCCAAAGGGGGAGGCCCATCTGAAATTACCGCATATATTTTGCTAAAATAAAACCTGTCGAGGGCATATAAAAAATAATATTTCAGAGGTGAATGAGAATATGTTTTTTACAAAGGTACTGGCAAAGTTTATTTCTAACCCACAATATGCACGTCATCAGATTTCATGTAAGCGAATTAAAGTTCATGAATAAGTATCATTATGTTTTTATAGTGCTTACGTTTTTTATGACTGCTTGTTACAAATTCAGTCCCTTATCAATTTCAAATGAGAAAGAGGGTATTAATTTTTATATTAATGAGGAAACCCTGTCTAACTCAAATGCAAAATATTATTATTTTCAAGATTTTTGTGTTTCAAAAAATAATTGTGAAATGGATTGTGTTGTTTGGGAAATTGTTCTTAAAAAAATATAACATTGGCTGAATTAAAGGCAGGCCAGTTTTCTATTCACTATGGAGAAGTCCCTGTTGGATATGAAGAGCGACATAAGTCTGAGGTGTTATCACCTGGAATATACTCTGCTGGGGGACGGTTGTGTATTATGATGAAAACAATAAAATAAAGGGGGAGCCTGTCTTTTTAAGGTTTGAACTGGTTGCGGGTGATAACGAACATATAGCTGTTAAAAATTTATAGCGAAACAAAACCAGATATTGAATAAATACATTGTGAGTAAAAGGACAAAATCATGACCAACGAATCGTACTGCAATATTCCAACAGAACCCGATTACACCGGGGTTAAAATTATCGAGTTAAATCCAGATGCTCCTCTGGATAACTATCTCTTAGCAATGAAACTGGCAGATGCGGAAGCGGATAAGCATTATGAAGATAAAATGCTGATTGCCTGGTATGACCGTGATCGGGATTTTGAATCGCCTCAGCATTCTAGTGAGTGTCACGTTAATAGCGCTATTCCCGGATATATTGATTATGCCCTGTATCATGGGGCGACGATGAAAATTGATATAGAGCAGGGGCGATTTATCTTTTTTTATATAGCGATTGATTTTTGATTTTATAAAATATGACAGTACCGATTCGTTAAATTAAAAATCTCGTCATACCTGGGTCGGCACTTTTAGGTATCCAGTGTCTGTCAGTTTTTTAACGCTACTAAATTTCTGCATTCGTGACTACCGTACAAAAAATATTTTTACAAAATTACTTAAGTGACGAAATTTTATGGGTAAATATAATTTAAAACAAAGCGTGACTAAATTTTTAAAACACCAGAAATGAACTGTCGTCCCCGAGTGCTTGTGTCGGGGACCCAGTGACTTTGGGTATAGCAGGTCACTGGATTCCCGACACAGGCATTCGGGAATGACAAAATATATAAATAAAACCAGAGGTGAAACCAATGCAGGTAACGTTAGTCTATGTGCAAGTGAAACCGGATTTTATTAATGCGTTTATTGAAGCATGCCGGTTAAACCATGAAGCGTCTATAAATGAGGACGGTAATTTTAGATTTGATGTTTTGCAGTTAGAAAGTGATGCCTGCAAATTTGTATTATATGAATCGTATAAAAATGCAGCAGATGCGGCAAAGCATAAACAAACAGCGCATTATTTAAAATGGAGAGAAACGGTTGCTGACTGGATGTCGGTTCCTCGGGAGGGTGTTGCTTACACGGGTTTGTTTCCTGCTTGATAGGCGATTTTTAAACAACACATTACCCGTAGGCCGGATCAGGCAAAATGGTTTTGGTGCGTCATTGACAATTAGAAAACCCTGGTCTATAAACTTCATGCCCAGCTTCTTAACGGGAAAATTCTTCTTAACGGAAAAATTCATCTTAAACGGACACCTGGTCTAATTAATAAAATTAACATCTGAAATTTACACTGGAAAATCAATACATTCGTATGGATGTTTCGATAGTATTATTTTGGGTGAATAACTTCTTTAAAGCCAGCCCTCGGTTAATACCCAGTCAATAACTGATCGCATTAAAATATTTGGTGAAGGGGCAGGTTGTTTATTCGGTTTTAATAAAAATAAATAGGTGTGTTGTTCTTTGTTAATTGCAATGGGGTGCCCGAAAGTATCTGTAGGATGAGCGTATATTCGAATATGTTTTAATTTATCAAACTGTTAAGTTTTGTCATTTATCTGGAGAGATATAAAATGAAAAATATGACCTTAATGTTGTTAATGTTTTCTAGCCTGGCGGTATGCTCAATTTCCTGTACTGATTCATCGTCAACGAATGACGGCTCAACCGCTACTATTGAAGAGCTTCACAGAAAAGTACCCTTTTTAACGTCCGTGGCTGACGATTTATTACGGCTTAATGCAGCGGTAGATCCTTTTGTTAATTCAACGATACTCGACCCCAAACAATACCCTTATCCGCTTTTTTCATTAAATCATGCGTATCCTGATTCATTACCTGCCCCAGTCAATTTACCCTGGAAAAAAGTGACTAATAATGGACTTATTACTCAGGCGAATTCAAAAAAATATGTGCTGGCTTTAAAAGAATATGTGTCAGACGATATGAAAAAATTAATTTTTGATAAGAAGATGCCTAATAATAAAAACTGGTTTCAATCTATCTGGTTAGGCGCTGAGCGCGAGCCGGTGCATGGGATGTATGTTGGCTCCGGATTTCCTGCGGGCACATTAACGGATCAGACACTGGATTTAACGACCTATGTGTACACGCTTTATGATAAAACCGCCGCACAAACCCTCGGTAATATCTGGGGAAGGGATTTATATGGCGCAATGAACCCGGTATTTAATAAAATCTCATCACAGTATGCGGAAGGTAGCGTCATCGTTAAATTTTCTTTTGTAACGTCCTGTGGTGCTGACTGGAGCCCGATGACCAATACCGCCATCTGGGAAGTTTATGCACCAGTTGATCCGAGTAATGGTTCGGCACATTCTAAAACATCAAAATGCAAAAATAATGGTTCAAATGCAAGCGGTAAAGCACCGGTGATTACGAATTTGTATATGATGCAATTTGATATGATTGTTAAAGACAGTGTAGCGGCTCCCGACACAGGCTGGGTTTTTACAACCTTGGTATACGATAAGGATGCCGGTGGAGAAGACGCCTGGGATAACATGGTGCCTTTAGGTGCAACCTGGGGCGGTAACCCGGATGTTATTAATATTAAACACGGGGCAATAACACCGCCAGTCACCATCAATCCGGCGTTAACAGAAAACTGGATTAATCTGAATACGCCTTTATATACTCGATCTACGTTAGCCTGGGATGGTCGTTTATCCGGGCCGAATGATGGAGCAGTGGTAACCCCTGCCTGGGCCGGTGGTAAATATTATCATAAAGGCATTGCCTCAGCGGGTTGCCTTGCCTGCCACAGTAGCGCTCAATATCCCATGACGTCATTTTTGTTACCAACAACAACACTCCCCCCAAAAGTGAAGGCGTCACCGGATGATCCTGATACAAAAGCGTTAATGATGTTAGTGCCGGGTAGCGAGGCGTGGATGCAGTATTTTCAAAGTAATGCGGGCACTAAGCCACTAGGCCCTAAAACGGCTGAAGGCGAACTCCCAATAGCATTAGACTATGACATGGTAACCGCGTTTAAGGCGGTGCCTATGTGGCAAGCCGCGGTGAAATCGCTAAGTAAATAATTTACGGTTAAGCGATTCATTGAAAAAATAATTCCTGCATACCGAACCCGTCGAAACGGGCCCGGTATGCAGGCTGGAGGCAGATTAAAACTCAATGATTTCCATTAGAAAAACACGGCTAAGTGAATTAAAGCAAATATCAGATATGGGTTGCCAGAATCATGTTGGTGATTTTTTAAACCATACGCCACATGAAAAACATAAGTATAACTTTAAAAGTAGTGATGTTATTTACTTAAGTATTCTAAGCGCATCAGAAAAACTTGCCGGATATGTGATTATTCGTAAAGAAAAACAACTCGGGACAGTTCAGTTAAAGCGAATAGTAATGGATGAAAAATATCTGGGTTTAGGCAGTGAAGCGATAAAGTCTGCGGAGCATTACTGCGTTAGTGTTTTAAAATGTACGCGACTATGGCTGGATGTGTACGAAGATAATTTAAGAGCAGTGCATGTATATGAAAAGCTCGGTTATAAAATATTTAAAGAAGGTATTGAAAACGCAAAATCGGTGCTGTTCTATGAAAAAACATTTCGCATAAAATGGGCTTTAAAAAATTAATCAGAAAATGAGTTCATGCAGTTAATTTATAAACAAGGTCTACATGAAAATGTGATTGATATCTATAGTCACAAATCCCTACGTAGAATATATGAAAAAATGGGCTCATTTTTATTATTGGTGGCTGAATTTGGTTCTAAAGGTCATGCTAAAGTGAAGATTAAAATCTATGACCCTGAAACAGATGAGCCGGTGTTTAAGCTGAATACGAGCGCTTTTGTCTTCTCATATGATGATCAGGTGTTATACCCCTGTGTAAATGCAATTAATGGCTGGTATAAGGCATCTCAATAGTCTTTAAATCTGGGCTATAACATGTTAAGTGTCTCAAAAGTGCTATGCAATGCACATTTTCGGAGCATTTTATTCGCTAAGATGCGTGATGATTAAATGCACCCAATAACTATGCATTTAATATGCACTGAAATAGAGGGGTATAAATGAGTTTAAGAAGTTCTATTCGAAAAAAGCTTGATAACAGCATCGAGCGTGTTAATCGGTTATTCGATAGATACCCACGCACCTATATTAGCTTACTCTGTTTTTTTGCTGTTACTGGATATGCATTCGTTTTTCTTTTTCCGGTGTTGGCTATCGTAAGCGTTACCAATATTTTTGAAATTTTTTTCGGTAGTACGACTTTTGAATGGACGCAGCTTCTGTTCTGGTTATCAGTATTAGTCTTCACTGCTCAGATTAGTTACCGGATGTTTGTAACTCGGCCGGTACCCGCTGTTGGCTTTACAATGCCTGAATCTAAAATACCTAAGGTATATGAGGTTGTGGAAAGGTTGCAGACTCATTTTAAACGACCAGTCATACATAAAATCATAATCAGTGCTAATTATGAGCTGGATATAATTAAAACACCGTTCTGGATGTTGCCCGTCTGGTCGACTAATACGCTTGTTATTGGTTTACCGTTATTAATTTGTCTCACACCAAACCAGTTTGAACAGATGGTAGCTAGACGTATTGGGCAGTTTTCAAAGCAGCACAATATGATTACTAACTGGTTGTATCAGCTGAACGGCATCTGGCAGCAATATAGTTATATTTATGGTAAGCAGAAAAATATCGAGAGCTGGTTTTTAAAATTATTTTATCTGAGCTACGCGGTCCTGTATAAAAAGTTTTCAGTATTAGCCGCAAGAAAAGATGAGTTAAGTGCAGATAAATATGCAATGGAAATGTATTTTCATGAAGAAATTTGCGAGATGATAACCACTGATACCTTGTGTCGCTGGTATCTTAAAAATCGGTTCTGGCCTGCAATAGAAAAAGCCTATTCAGATAAAGATAAAGAAACGCATAAGCCTTACAGAAAGCTGACAACAGTTATTCGAGGCAATCTAAATGTTGTAACAAAATCCATGTTAAATAATCTAATGAATGATGAAGTTGTTGAGCCTGCTAACCGCAATCCAGCACTTCACCAACGACTTGTAGAAATTGGTCATGTTGAACCGATTATGAAAAAATATACGGGTGAGTCAGCCGCCGACTTTTATCTCGGGACATCTCTCAATGGCGCATTAAATCTGATGGATAAATTGTGGTATAAAAATAATTATAAGAAAAATCACCCGAAAAAAATATCAAAAAAACGATGGATCCCCGTTTTGAATAGAGATCAGCTTAGAAATTAAATTTGATAACTAATGTGTTATTGATTCAAAAGTTCCTGTTCCATCGATAAAAATACGCCATAAGCATTTTTACGGTGGGCTTGTTTATAGGCGGGCAGGTCTGAAAATTCAGACCAGTCGGCAGCGCTAAAAGCTTCATCAAATGACATTAGCTCGTCCACCGCATTTTTCATTACACTACGTAATTTTTGCAAGTAGCGTTGAGTTAGCTGTATGGCTTTGTCAGGATTTTTTGCGGCGCCGCCGTGGCCAGGAATTAATGCGATTAGTTTGGTGTGTTTAAGATTATTTAACAAAGCGAGCCAGTGAGCAGTGTCAGCGCTGCCGGTAAACGGAACCCGTCCTTCAAAAATTAAATCACCTGATATAAGTACCTGGTCGGGTTTGATTAATACACTTAAATCTCCATCTGAATGAGCCGTGCCCAGAAAATTTAAATCGAACTGAATGCCGCCCAGCGAAAAACTTTCATTGCTATCGATTACTTTATCGGCTTTTAATAAATGAGTGCTCTCATTTACCCAGGGATAAAGAGAAACCCGACGCTCTTCAAGACGATTAGTTGCAGACGGTGAATCAAGGTAATCAAGATAGCCTGCAGGCGCAATTATTTGAGCACCCAGTTTCTTAAAAACCTGTAAGCCATAAATATGGTCTGCATGATAATGTGTGACGATGACCTTAACAACGGGCTGTGAGCTGACTTTTTTTATTTTTTGAAGGAACAGCTCGGCTAGTGCCGGAGTGCCCAGTGAATCGACTAAAACTATTCCATCATCGGTAATAACTGCGCTAGCATTAGAAATAAAGCCCTGGTTATCCGTAGCCACGCCGGCTTTACCCTGGACATAGTAAACATGTTCTGACACCTGTTGTAAAATCATGTCAATCGTAGCGGGAGCATTTGATGCAGCTTTCGTAGCATGTGCTTTTGATGCAGCATGGGCACTGGATGACGCAAGTGCAAAGCAAATTAATAGGGTAAAACGAAAAAATATCTCTATTTTAAAAAATGATAGCATAAGATTTTATATTATAAATAATGGAAGCTTATTTTCCCCTGTTTACAGCTTGAACTCAAGTCCGTTAATCATGTTAGTAAAAGTGTTGTATCCTGGGGGGGGGAGGGGGTGTGCAGGGTTTATTTTGGTTGTTTAATCAGAGTTAATTGGTATTTTATACAATATAAAATTTGTTTTTTTACGTTTATTAAATGCATTGTCAATGGTTGAGAACCATGCAAATTTATCGGTAATATGAAATGCCGATTGCCATGATCGTTGGATGGCAGCGTCACCCAGAACTATATTTGCATGTAATGTTTTTGTATTTAAGCTAATTAGCTGGTTGTTAGTCAACATCCATAATTGATGATCGTTTAGTAAAATTTTCTGGCCCCCAATTAAGATATTATTTGAACTAGAGGAAAAATGTTGCCATTGATCGGTAGAAATATTATACATTGACAGACCGCTGTTTTTATTGTTGTGGCTAACCCAGATCTGGTTTTTTGAAGCGGCGATAAATGAACAGTTATATTCAGGTTTAAGATTCATTCGTTTACGTGTGAATCGGGTGTATTTTTTCGATTTTATATTATAGCGTGTAATACAGATTTCGTTTGAGCGACTGGAACTTCTGGCAGGTTTGAATTTTGTGTGGTGACTGTACCATATTTCGTCATTGTTAAACGAAAACATTTTAGCATATTCCTGTTTTAGTTCTTTGTTAATTAAAAATTCTGTATAGTTTCTATTGTTTTTCTTGCTGTTAGGTATGATAAACCCCAGGCCATTTTGATAAGAAAGAAACCAAAGTTTTTCGTCAATGAACTGATAATGCCGGGGTTGTATATTGAGTTGTTGATGAATTTTTCTGTTTTTAAAATCAAATAAAAATAATCCATATTGTTTTTTATTATCAGCCCATATACTGGAATCTAATATAATATTGTTATCAGATATTGCAAGTTTTGATATGTTGTTTTTTAAAGCATAGCTAGAATCAAACAGGCTCCATGCATCTTTAATAATATCAAAACGTAATAATTTTTTACCGCTACCAATCCAGATTGCGTTCGAATCATTCTGCATTACGGTAGGGCGATCGAATTTTCCTTTTAATTTATAACGGGTTATTCCATTTGTTACAGTTTTAGTGAATGCAATTGTCTTCCCAGGCACCAGTTTTTTTGGATTTTTAAAATCAGATTTATTATGACTTTGTGAGTTTCCAGAATAAATACTTTGATTGATATAAAGAGTATGCTCTTTACCATGACAGAGAATTCGGGCTTCTCTGGCATTGGATGAAATTAATTTGACGCCTTCTGGGCTCTGTTCACCTGCAGATAATAAACGTTGATTTCCATTGATGTCAATAAGAGCTCGGTTTTTGAATAATGCTTTTACAGAGAATGTGATGCTGGCTTCACGTGCAGCATAGCATGGGGTAAAACAGGCGGCCAGAAACATAAAGAGGAAAATAAAGAAAAAAACATACTTGATTGTAGATTTCATTAGATGATACTAGTGTATAAAGTGTTTAAAGGCAAAGATAAATCTGTTGGTTTATATTGACGCTTGTATAAAATGTTTTTTCAATATAACAAAAATCACAGTGACGAGTACAGTGACGAGCGATGAATTAACTAGAGTTAAAATCGATAAAGAAGAAATATAGAGGTGTAAATTTCGGTGTAATGTAATCATAACAACCAGGCCAAAATTTATTGTATAGCCTGGTGTTATGTAATGTTTCAGTTGCTAATCATCATTTTCATATATGCTGCGGTCATTAACTTCCTGAGCAGGGCGAGCATTTAAGTGAATAATGTTTTCAAATTTGTGAATTTGTTTTTTAGAAAATTCAATTGTATTTTTCATAACAAACCAACGTACGCCTTCGCTGCAAGGTGGAGTTGTTAATGAACCGGAATAATTATAATACTCATCTGTTTCATTCGGTAATAGTTTAGTTACATTAATATATTGACCATTTACTTCAACGACGCCTTCATGGTCTGGTGCATTTTTAATAATTTTATTAAAGGTTTTATTTGTTTTACCTTCTTCAATTAATACACCTATAACAGCCAGCTCACCGCTGGTGTTGCTATGTACCAGGTGCATTTCCATAGGGAAGTTATTGCCGTTTAGCAGGTGTTCGCTTGGGGTATGAAAGTGAAATTGCAGTAAACGATATTCTTCTCCATCGAATGTCATGCTGCTACCCGGTTCATATTCTACTTCAATCGTATGTCCGTTGTTTAACACATGTAGAGGTGTAGCTTCATAGTCAAAATAAAATTCACCTCTACTCGCTTCTGTTGTATTCTGGATGTCGATAGGTGATTGTTTATATCCGTTACAGTCTGGAAAATGATCACCCCATTGCGCTGGTAAAACGATTGTGTCTTCGCCGTGTTGAAAATAACCCCAGTTAACTTCAGCCGCATTTATAAAAGGAGCAGTGTTTGTTGTGACAGCAAAAACAGTTGCACTTAATAGTGTTTTAAAGTTCATAGTCTTCTCAGTTGGATAATATGTGTGAAATTATGACGCTTAATGTTTGAAATCTGTAGATTATATAGTGAGATTTTCTGGATTCTAACTAGGGTGTACCCAATGAAATATAGTCGTAAACCATGTAGTATATAAGAGAAATAATGTTAACTTTTAACGGGTGAAGTATTGGTATTGTCCATAGTCACAAGTGATAAAAGTGTTATTATCTCTCTAAAATTTATAGTTGAAGTGCAATGAGTCAATGTAGAAAAACAATTTATAAGCGGCTGTCTATAGTCATATTAACCGTATTCTCTATTCAGCCATTAATAGCTCATGAAAGTTCAGTTCATGAAAAAACTAGCATCGAAAACCTTGTCCTGCCAATCACAGTCGCACATCCGGATAAAACGGGTTTGTATGTGCTGGAGAAGGGTGGCAATGCTTTACTCGCCAGAGGCTGGTTGGCAGATAGAGCAACAAAATCAATTGATGTTCAGTACTTTATATGGAGCACGGACAATATTGGCAAGCTTGCAGCTGAAGCTTTATTGAGGGCCGCTGAACGCGGTGTGTATGTGCGGGTGTTGGTCGATGATTTACTGATTGATGCAAAATCTGATGAACTATTTGCTATGGCATATCATCCAAATATTGAAATACGAGTCTACAACCCTGTGCATTCTGTTGGGGTTAATTTTCTTGAGCGCTATACTCATCTGGTATTAAATTTCAGGGGTAGTAATCAACGAATGCATAATAAAATGTTCGTTGTTGATAACCTGGTTGCGATTACAGGCGGACGGAATATGGAAGCTCAATATTTCGATTTTGGTCATAAATATAATTATCGTGACAGAGATGTATTATTAGTTGGAAATGTGATTCCTGAGTTATCCGATACATTTGAAGAATTCTGGAACGATGATCTGGCCAAACCAGTTGAAAGACTAATAAGGAATCCGTTCCAGTCTGATGTGGAATGGAAACCTGAAGATGAGTGGGGTGATGAGATAATTATCGCTCATGATGAACTACAGGATAAATTGGATCGAGTAACACAGAAACGTGTAAATTCTATTTATAAAAGTCTCCATGCTTATGCAAAAGATGAGTCGAATTATTCTTTGTCAGTAAGAGAGTCAATGCATCAAATTAATCATAATATTGATGAGATTATTCATTCAGCATATTGGCTAGATGCTGTTTTCATCAGTGATAGACCTGGTAAAAACAATACATGGTTTAATTTCAGTATGGGTGGTGGTGGAGATTCAACTAATGCTCTAGCACGTTTGGTTAGTTCTGCAAAAAGTTCTATTCTTATTCAGTCACCCTATCTTGTTTTAAGCTCGGATGCCTGGGATATATTTAAAGCGGCTTTAGCTCGGGGTGTAGAAATTAGGATTAATACAAATTCACTTGCTGCCAGTGATAACTTACCGGCATTTAGTGGTTACAGTTCTCAAATAGATGAGTTACTTGATGCAGGGGTGGAAGTTTATGAATATCGTCCTGATGCAAAAATAAGGTATGAACTTGTTAAACAATATTCTCAGTATAAAGAATTACCAATTTTTTCTCTACATGCTAAAACTATGATTGTTGATGACAGTATTGTTTATATAGGTACATTTAACCTTGATCCCAGATCAGAAAATCTGAATACTGAAGTAGGTATTATAACCAGGCATGCGGATTTGGCACAGGCAATTATAAGAGAAATTGAAACAGATATGGCCGAAGGTAATAGCTGGAATATTAAAAAAGATGGTGAAAATAATGACACATCTTTTTTAAAACGAAGTGAGCTTTTTTTATGGAAATTATTGCCATTAGATCCGATTCTATAAACTTATTAAGTGTTAAAGTAATAGTTAAAAAAATCACTGTGTATTTGTGTGTGATTTGATTATATAAAAATATTATTTTTCGATTAGCAGGGCCTGAAGGTCTGGAAAGTTTTTATCTTGAAGTGATGGGTAAGCCAGGATATCGAACCCGTAAATAAAATTAAAGCGGGCTATGAAAAAATTATAGAATACTTTCCTCAATATGATGTGTTGGATAATTATATGAAAAAGAGCAGTCTTGAGTTTAATGATGTAATTCATGATTATGTACTGAACAATTCTTTACGGGAGTCAAAAATACTTAAAGATCTGCGTAATGAAACAGCTAAAGATTCAGCAGCAATCATGCAGATTCCACCAGAGCAAGGGCAGTTTATGTCAATGTTGGTAAAGTTAACTGGTGCAAAGCGTACAATTGAAATTGGCGTGTTTACCGGTTATAGCACTCTGTGTGTTGCACAGGCTATGCCGTACGACAGCTATACACTGGCCTGTGATATTGATGAAAATTGGACAAACATAGCTAAAAAGTACTGGGCACAGGCTGGGGTCGATAAAAAAATAGATCTCAGACTGGCGCCCGCTATAGAAACATTAAGCTCACTCATATCCGAAGGACAGAGTGAAACATATGATTTTGTTTTTATCGATGCGGATAAAAATAATTACGCGCATTATTACGAATTATCTCTGTCATTATTAAAACCTGGTGGTCTTATGGCTATTGATAATGTTTTGCTGTTTGGTCTGGTTGTTGATGCGAATTTTGTTGATGAGTCATTGAGTGATATTTTTACGCAGGAGAATATTCAGTTAATGAGAAAATTAAATACCCAAATAAAAAATGATCAGCGCGTTGAGATAAGTATGCTTAAAATCGCAGATGGCCTTACACTGGTAAGAAAAAAATAACGTATAGATAAGGTTAATTATGATAAAAAAATTCATATTGTTAAGCAGTTTCTTTTTGGCGGCCTGTGACCAGCCGTCAGCGGGAAATACAGAATCTAAAGCTGTAGCCTCTGCGGCTGTGGTAAAAGAGTCGTCAGTTAACAATCGCTGGTACACTCTGTCACAGCTTGATCTGGGCAATAAAACTTATCAGAAACATTGCTTACAATGTCATAATAAAAATGCTGAAGGCACGCTTGAATGGAAGAAAACCCTCGCCAATGGTAACTATCCGCCACCACCACTAAACGGTACTGCGCATGCATGGCATCATGATATGGGTACGCTGACACGTACGGTTAAAAATGGCGGTGTCCCACTGGGTGGAGTGATGCCGGGCTTTTCTCATAAGTTATCCGATGCAGAAGTGCGCGCAGTTATTGCTTATTTTCAAAGTTTCTGGAGTGAAGATATTTACCGGTCATGGCTTGAAATTGGCGGACTGAAGTAAGGACATATAAATTATCCCTCTGTGTCAGGATAGTTGTCGCCCTTTTTAAAAATCATTAGACAGAGGGCATAGTGAGTGAAGAATGACACATTGTTCAAAAGAACAAAGAGAAGCCATCGTTAATCAATATCTTAATAGT
>Ga0316209_1002345_pt1 | contig 15498 bp, 12 predicted proteins | sample 6monopyrite_MG_FD_204945 | JGI IMG/M metagenome (GOLD analysis project Ga0316209, IMG submission 204945) | Microbial mat bacterial communities from mineral coupon in-situ incubated in ocean water Damariscotta River, Maine, United States -... | ecosystem: Environmental > Aquatic > Marine >...
AAAATGAATTCTCATTTATATTTAACATGCTTTAACAAATTGCACACCATTGATATACAGCGATATTAACATCAATTAAACTAAATTTAATGATTTTTCACTTAAATGAGGAGATTAAAAGGTGCAATAAAAAACTCATTTTCTTAAATTAAAATCAGTGATTAATACACAAATTTTAATGATTCATTGTTCACTTTTACAACGTAAACACCTTTAGCTAGTGATTTTTTAAGTTTATGAATAGACGTAGAAGTATTTTCTAAAACAGTATAAACCTCAACTAAATCTCCATTTATACTATAAATATACACCTGAGTATTTTCAGTCAAATTTAAATTATTGATGGTCAATTGATTTTGATTGTCTGAATAAGACAAACTAAATGACGCATTGCTTTGGTCAGTTTCATCAACACCTAAAGAAGTTCCAACATAAAACTGTTCGGTTAACACGCAGTTATTTGCATCTGTTACAGTCAGTGAATAATTCCCTTCAGTCAAATAATTAATTTGAGACGTTGTATCACCATTACTCCATAAATAAGAATAAGGAGCGGTTCCACCATCCATATCGACTTGAACACTGCCATCATCACCTATTATTTCATCTTGAATTTGATGTGCAATATTGAGTGGAGTAGGTGAAGGTACAGTAATAGTAAAGTTAGTTGTGCCACATAAATTTGTTAATGCAGGCACTTCAACCACGTAGGTTCCAGCTTGTAAATTTTCTATTAAAAGCGGATTTGTAATTGCATTTCCTAAAACCGTTTGATTATTATATGTCATTTGATAATCTACCGAATTTGAGTCATTCAAATCAATAGAAATACTTCCATTTGAATCTCCATTACAGCTTACAGCATTTGCAGTCGATTCATAATTTCTACCAATATGCAAAATAAATCTTGGTAATGTAGTTGTGTCAGACAATTCAATATTAATAGCTTGACCTTCTATAACATCATACATTTGTCCAGTATAAGTATCTTCTAATTTTAAACAAGGTACATCAATTTCGCTCATTTGAGAAAAAGTTATATCATACATTCCGTTTTGAAATACAATTACTTTCACTGGTATATCCCATTCTTGAAACTGCTTATCAAAAGAGTGAATTGATAAATCTTGGTTTGTGGTATTAATTAAACTGATATTTGGGTATGTTCCCCAACCACCATATAATTTATAAGCATCATATTCTGCTTCATAATCATCAACTGTATTGTCAACATGACGCATCACACATTCGTCAGTCATACCAAACCCATTTAATGTAATTTTCATTCCTGGACTTATTGTACTGCTTTTAAAAAAGGCAACATCATTACCAGATTTAACACCTTCACGAGCTATTAACTGTGGATTAGCTGCAGTAGCATATACCCAAAAAGCTTGTTGAGAGGCAATAAATTTTGAACCACCATTTGTACTTGCCCCATTAACGTAAGTGGCATACTGTTGTGAATCTGGATTTAAAATATAGGTTGCATTTGCCATATTCGTTTTAGTCCAACTTGGTGATTCCCAGTCAATAGTTGATGCATAGGGATTTCCGATAATACACCACCCATCTTCTGATGCTGTCCCAGTGTTTGTAAAAGAAACCGGCATATTAATATCGCCTTGATTTGGCACACCTGTTAAATCGACTAAAAATGGTAAAGTACCAGTAATTGTGTCACCACTCCACACATTTAAACCTTCACCAACTTGAATAGCTTGAGATGTACTTGTCACTTCTAAGTAACCCAAACCTGGGCCTAATGTTTCGTCATATGTATAAACCGACACCCAACCAAAATTTGGAAAAGCCGAACCAGTATAACCTGCTGTTGTAAAATCTCCTTCATAATCTCCAATTGTAGCACCTTGAACAGCAGATGAGAAAAAACGCCAATATGTTTGTCCAGCATCAATATAGCGTTCCATAGTAATTGCTCCAGTAATTGGTGGTGTAAAGCCACAAGCAGGAGTTGTTGTAAAAACGATACCAGTAGCGGGTGTTGTTCCATCACTAAAAACGGTGACACCATTAGGATCTACCAATTGATAGGTGTTTTCATTTTCAAAATTACCAGCCGAATAACTTAATTGTATATTTGCACCATTAGCTAGACTAAGCGTTACTGATGTTGACGCACCGTAAGCTTGATATGTTCCTATATTTACACCATCTTCAAAAATAGTAAGTGTTCCGCCATTCCATCCGTCACCCCATGTATCTTGCATGTTTAATGTATAAAAACAATCTGTAATTAATTCAGCAATTCGTCCAGTACCAGAAGCATCAGAACGAATAGTTACTAAACCATTTGTATTTAAAGTTGTTTTATTGACTTGTAATTCTTGAGAAACAACAATATTTGAACCTGAGATTACACCACCATTATCGGATTCAAAAATAAGATTTGAAAAAGTAAGTGCCCCAGAATTATTAACGATATTTGGTCCTACCCCTGTTAAAATTGTACTTCCTCCTAAATCAGTATATGTACCTGTATTGGTAAAATCACCATTTACATTAAGAATTCCGGATGCAGATAATGTCATTGTTCCTTCCAAAATAAGGTTTAAACAATTTGCAGTTCCTGTTAAATTTGGATTATTTGGTGTTCCAGCAGGAATTCGAGCATCCATTGTTGCATCTGGTACGTTTGCTGTCCAATTTGATGCTGTAAACCAATCTGTACTTGTTACACCAGTCCATACCGTTTCAGCTTCAAAAACAATTCTCAATTGTGGTTTAACATTTAAAACTGAATTTGGATTTTGATTGCAAATTGAACCTCCATTATCATTTCGTCTAAACTGATAACCATTAGTCGCATTATAAACTCTTAATTGACCTGATGGATCATAATTTGGTTGTACTTGTGACCAACAAATACGAATAGCAATATTTTGAGTACCATCCCATAAAAATGGATTATCTAGCGCTAACATATCCCAATTACCTTGCGTTGGTGAATAGGTAAATGCATTTTTAACCGTTGTATAGCCACCATTTAAGTTACCACTAGCATCTGTGGCAGTGGTATGTTTCATTTGAATGGTGTAACCAGGAATATTATAAATAGGAATATTGGTTATAAAAAAACCAATTTGATTTAAGGTTGCGGGTCCAGTGACTCCAGCTGCATTAATCTCTGCTGCAGTATAAACCGTTTGAGAAACTTGTCGGCGATAATAAATATTTACAGGTGATGCCTCTGTAATTCCATTTATAGCGGTTCCCGACCCCAGGGAGATGGTTTGTCCAAAAGAAATTATTTCAATAACAATAAGACAAAATAAGAGTAAGAGTTTTTTCATTTTAATTGGTATAAATGTCAGTTTTGAGATGTTTTTCACAACATTCCGTGTACAATATAACGCTTTTTATTGAAAGTGGTTGGTGATTTTTATCACATTTTTGTGATGTTTTTATTTCCTAACGTGCAGATATTACAAACTAACGTTATTTCATAAGGGTTTAACCTAAATCGTTTAAGTGATATTTTTATTTAAAAAATTTTCAACAATGTTTTAACAATTATTCGAAAATCGGTTTTTAGGCTTTTTTCTGATATATATTTCAGATTTAATTTTAATTTTTCGGGCATTACTACCTCAATATATTCTTTGTTGGGATTTTTGGCTTTACCTAATATTTTTTGTTCATCAAAATATTCAATTGATGCATAATCTGACAAACCGGGTAAAACGGTTAAAACTTTAAGTTGTTCATCAGTATATAAATCGATATATTTTTTAACTTCTGGACGTGGACCAACCACACTCATTTCCCCTTTTAAAATATTGATTAATTGTGGCAATTCGTCTATTTTATATTTACGAATAAACTGGCCTACTTTGGTTACTCTTGCGTCATTTCCAATAGTGATTTGACTGCCTTTATCTGAACCAACTGCCATTGACCTAAATTTTAACAACCCAAATTCTTTTCCATTTTTACCAACACGGACATGCTTATAAAACACGCCCCCCTTGCTATCAATTGTTATCCAAATGGCTATAATTATAAAAATTGGAGACAGAATAAACAAGACTAAAAGTGACGATAAAATATCGAATATACGTTTAAAAAAATTGTACATAAGTACAAAGATGCAAAGAATTGATTTAGCTTGCAATTTTTAAATACAATTCAATTTACAATTTAACTAAATTTGCTTTTATTGAAAACATTACCAACCCTACCCTAGTTCGTACTTTTAACTTATTGAACACAGACTCTCTATATCCATCAATAGTTCTTGGGCTTAATGACATATTGTAAGCAATTTGGCTATAGGTATCTTCAGAACAAGCCAATTTTAAAAACCTAATTTCGTTATCTGTTAATTTTTCTATTCCGTCTGTGTCATCAGGATGCTGTAATGAATTTATTAAATGTTCCGTCATTCTATCCGTATAATAAAATCCATTAGAATTAATTTTAATTAAGGCCATTTTTAATTCTTGGGGTTCGATATCTTTCCCTATAAAACCTTTTACGCCAAACTTCAACATTCTAATTAATGAAAACTCGTCTTCATTCATTGAAATAACTAAAACTCTAATAGACGGGTAGGATTTTTGAAGTTCTTTGGCAGTTTCAAAACCATCCATTATGGGCATTGATATGTCAAGTAAAACTATATCGGGTAATTCAGAAGGCATTATGTTGTCCAAAAAATCTTGTCCATTTATGGCTTGTTGAATAATATCAAATTCAGGCCCTAAAGATTGTATGAGTTGAACTAAACCTACTCTAAATAAATTGTGATCATCTACTACTGCAATTTTAATCTTATTTTTCATTATTTTATATGTTGAGACTAATTGTTATTCTAGTTCCATTATTTTTTTCGCTTTGAATATTTAAATTGGCATCAATAATTTTACACCTTTCATCCATATTCATTAATCCATTTCCTTTTTTGTTTGTTAAAATGTTAAATCCAATTCCGTTATCTCTAAAAATAAATATTAGTTGACTTTTTGAGTTTGTAATTTTTAGTTCTGCTTCTGAAGCTTGGGCATGTTGAAGAATATTATTAAAAATCTCTTGAGACATTCTGTATAAGAATATTTCTTTCTCTGATGACAAACAACACAACTCATCTCGTCCGATTAAGGTAAAATTTATGTTACTTATTTTTGATAACCTTTGGAGATCCTTTTTAATCATTTCATATAAACCAAAACGGCTTAAATTTTCACCTTTTAAGGTTGTTGATAAACTTTTTATATCTAAAATTAATTGTTGCGCTAACTCTAAAGAATCATTCGTTTTTTCCTTTAGTTCTTTTGGAACATCTTGAGCAATCATACCCAAATTAATTTTAATTAAAGAAGCTACTTGCCCCAAATTATCATGTAACTCACGTGAAATATCCGAAAGGGTTTGTTCTTTGATTTCAATCTCGGTTTTTAAAAGCATTTGCTTGACCTGCTCTTGTTCCCATTCGTATTCTTTTTGTTTTTTACGATAAATTAAGATAAAAAGCATTACAAACACTAAAAACAAACTTAACAAAATTGTTCCAGCAGCAACAGTAATTATAACGTCAATTTTAGCTTCATTCATATTGTTTATATTTACGACTATTAAAATAAATTGCTAAAAAATAACCAACATATAATAGTAAGTTAGCAATATAATTTAAGTTGTTAATCCAGCTCACATCTGAATAATAATTAAATAATAAAAAAGATGAAAAAGTAATGGTATAAAAAAATAAGTTTGAAATACTAAACCAGAACTCTGAATTTTTAAACAGTCTTTCAGATACTGGTATACTTATCATTTCTTTTAAAGTTAATAACGAAAAAAAAATAAGATTAATACATAAAATAGTAACACTATGTGATGGAAAAATATCCACTTGATAAAAAACAGAATTTAATACTGAGACGAATACACTCGCAACACCAATAATTAAAACAAAGTATTTTATTTTTTTTAATTCTTTCATGTAAAAATAAATCAAAGTATTAAGTAATAAAGTGACTGGAACTGCTAATTGATATAAAACTATTTTAGTGGCATTACTTAAATTTAAGAATCTTAAGCTAGATTCGTTGAAGAGTGTAAACAAAACTAAAACACCTAACAACTTATAAATCAAAGTGATTCTTTTAAACTTGATTAATCCAAAAAAAGTCACTACAATTAAAACACTTATATATATTAAAAATCTTGGAGTAACCATACTCCAAGATTAATAAAATTTATTGTATTTTTTTACTTTGACGGGAAATTTTTTGGGCAAACTGTTGGGCAAGGTATAAAAAATTCAATTGTAGCTGCCTCTACAATATCACCATTATCATCTAACCCACTTACAATTAATGTAAATTCTTGTTCATTTTCAGGTTTACTTAAGTCTTCTAATTTTACGGCTGGCATAATAATTACATCCACTACTCCTGTATAATTAAGTACCCATTCCATGTCGGCTCTATCTACTTTAAAACCTTTTAAAATTTCTGTCCCATTTGGTGGATCAACTTTAAGAGCTCTGTTATTGTTTTGGTATGCTATAAGCATATTTTTGGCGTCTGACCAATTTAATTTTTCACTCATAATAATTTGTTTTTATAGTTTATGGTATCAAATATATAATTCTAAATGAATTACAGCTCAAGTTTGCAATTTTTATTAACCAAGATATTAAAAAAGGGTGTTTTTACCCTATTGTTTCAGAAAAAAAACACCCTCCTTGATTTAGTTACTAAAAATAAAAAAGTAAGCCACTCTTTATGGCTGGAGTGTCATTAATTATTAAAATAAGGTACTTTATATACTTTTTGTTTTTCATTTAAAGAAAGTACAATTAAATAAATGCCGTTCTGAGGTAACCTAATTTCAATATTATTGACTGAATTTGAATTAATTACTTCAATTAATTTACCATTAATGGAATACACTTGAACATTTACATTTTGAATGGCTAATTGTTCTGATAAATTAATAAAATAACCAAAATTGGTTTTAATTATTTTCGCATTAAAACTATTGGTTTCTTCAATAGAACTCGTATTCTCATTTGTTGTAGAACTTGTATCGGTATCAATAACAATAGAATCTTCATATTCTATTGTAAAATTTAATGTATCAACAAGCGTATAAGCGTCTTCTATTAAAACTTGATAACTTCCAATTGGCAAATCAGAAACAGTAGCAGTATCTGTGTTACTATTACTTGAATTTACTACGTTTTGATTGTTGTCTATGATTGTATAATTCCAATCATAATTTCCATGATTGGTAACGGTTAAATCATTTTCAGAAATTGAAATTTCAGCTTTTGTAGAATAAAACACTTCAAATCTTTCATAGTCTTGATTTGGATTTGCTATTACATTAAAATTGAAAGTTTGATTTTGGTTAAGTTTATAAATAATACCCGTTTCAAGGTCTTTAATTGCAATTTTTATATTTTGAGGAAAAGTACCTAACTGAATCGTTTCCATGGTAAAAACACCTCCAACTATTCTTGTTCTCATTTTTAAATCAATAATGGTGTCTTTTTCCATTATATTAATTGCATTTATTGCTAAAGCTTCATTGTTACTAGTTTCTGAAAATAAAGAAGGAATATTATCATTGTATGTAAAACCTTTCCATGCATCCCAAAACGGATCAAATTGGGAAGTTGCTTCAACCGACAATCTTATAATAGTTTCATCTGTTTTACCATTAGGGTCTGTAATTTTAAACTTAATAGCCTCATTAATTTGAGCGCATAAGGTATTACTAAATAAACAAAATAAAGTTAGGTGTATAATTGTTTTCATAAAAATGATCTTTACTCAAATATAAGGTAAGTCATTCTTGAATTTTCATGCTTTTTTCCGAACGTGTTATGTTTATTTTCGACCGTAACAATTATACCGAGTTAACATTGAAATGTGCTTTTTCTCATTTCAATCAAAAATCACTTCAAAGTATAATCGGTATATTAAGGTTTAAAATTAGGCACCTATTTTTATAGCTCAATTCAACTCCTAAATGGTATTACAGTTTTATTCCAAAAATAGCCATATCATCAGTTTGTTCATTATCCCCTTTCCATTTCGATAAGGTTTGATGTATAATTTGATTTTGACTGTCCATACTTTCATTTTTTAAAGACAATAATAACTCCTTTAAATGACGAGATTTGAATCTTTTAAAATGTTCACCACCGTACTGATCCACTAAGCCATCTGTTGAAAGGTAAACTTTGTCACCATCATCAAATTTAAAATGCTGTTCTCTTGTATAAAAATTAGAAACATTTGCTCCTACGGATAGCCGATCTCCTCTAAATTCAAATAACTTGTCACCCTTATTATTTTCAATAACTTTTAATCTATCTTTATTGATTTGAATAGTTTCCAATTTATTAGACACAAAATATAAAGGCCTTTTAGCGCCTGCATATTTAATAGTTTTATTTTTATAGTTAAGGGTACAAATCGCAATATCCATTCCGTCACTTGTCAAATTGTTGTCATTAACACCCATAAAGTCAACTATTAGGTCATTTACTTTATTAATAATTTGAGCTGGACTTGTGAGGTTAAACCTATCAACTGCAATATTTAATTGCGTATAGCAAATCATGGTTAATAAGGCTGCAGGCACACCATGCCCTGTACAATCTATTACGCCAACTAAAATTTCATCATCTACTTCTCTAATCCAAAAAAAATCACCAGAAATTGTATCTTTTGGAACATAATAACTAAAATAATCTTTAAAAAGCCCATTTATTTTTTCATAGTTTGGCAAAATCACATTTTGTACTGCTTTTGCGCGCTCCAAACTTTGGCAAAAATTATCATTTTTATCTTTTTCTTTAGACCTGAAATTTTCAACTGCCGACTCAACATTTCGTTTGTTTTTAAGTTTTTCATAGCTTTTAATTCTATCCACTATTTTTAACCTCATTTTAATGATACTGATCAGTTCAGTTGGCGAAAATGGTTTAGTTAAATAATCGTCAGCACCTAAATTCATTCCCTTACGCAAATCTTCCATAGTGGTTTTAGCAGTCAAAAATATAAATGGAATACATTGCAGTTTATTGGTACCTCTAAAGACTGATAATGTTTGCCAGCCATTAAATACAGGCATTAAAACATCACAAATCACTATATCTGGTAGATTTTTTAATGCTTTTATCAGTCCTTCTCTTCCATTTTCAGCACAATCTACAGCGTAAGATTCAAGAGTTAAAAGTTCGCACATACTTTCACGAATATGCTTATCGTCCTCAATAATTAATATTTTTTTCATCTCCATTTTTTTTGATTGCACTGTATTAAAGTACGTATTTTTTAAAAATAGTGCGATTTTTAGAAATAAAATTTATTGTTTTCCAAGTGTGTAACTAATTCTTCCGAAAGTGTAACTAAACCGATTAATTAATGCCGTTTTAAAATTTTCATGAGTTCATCTTTTTTTCTCACAGAAACGGTAACAAGGGAATCGTCAATCATTTTTAAGTAACCACCACGTCCACTAATATATTTTGAAACAAAGTTTATGTTAACAATTGTAGATTTATGAACTTTGACAAAATTTTGATTCAGTAATACTTGTTCAAATTCTTTCATTGATTTTGACACAAGAATTGTTTTACCGTTTTTAATGTGAAAATTACAATACGCTCGATCTGCCTGGCATTTTATTATATCAGAAAATGGAATAAGTACAAGTCCGTCATCACTAGGTAGTGCTATTTTATTAAAAGCAAATTGCTTAGGGTTTATAGTTGGCTTAGATGTTGGATTTTTAAGCAATAATTCACGCTTATTTAATCTCATTTTTATAATATCTAAAACAGCAGAAGGATCAAAAGGTTTTAAAATATAATCATCAGCACCTAAACTTAACCCATGCCTCATGTCATCTTTGCTTACTTTAGCCGTTAAGAATAAAAAAATTGGTGGAATTTGATTTTGTAATCTTTGATTAATTGCACCTAGCAATTCAAAGCCATCTAATTCTGGCATATTTACATCACATAAAACTAAATCTGGTTTTTTATCCATAATAATGTTAAAACCTTCTTTTCCGTTACAAGCTTCAGTTACTTTATAACCTGATAGCTCTAATAAATCACTCAAAGATTCTCTTATTTGTTTGTCATCTTCTACAATTAATATGTTTTTCATCTGTTTATTTTGAAATTTGTATGATAAATTCAGTTCCTTTATTTAATTCACTTTTTATTTGAATTGTGCCATTATTTATTTCTAAATATTCTTTTATTATGGTCGTCCCTAAACCTGTTCCTTCAATATTAAGCGCGTTAGATGCTCTAAAGAAAGGTTCAAAAATTAATTCAACATCTTTTGAGGCAATTCCAACCCCATAATCTTTGACTATAAATTCGGTGTAATGAGTATAAAATGAAATAATAACTTCAGGACTTTGAAAACCTTGTGAATATTTAAACGCATTTGAAATTAAAGCTGAAAGCGCATGTTCCATTAATTTTGGATCGATATAAATATCTTCTTTTTCGCCATTAATAATTATGTTTAATTTTCGACTATCAACTTGTATTGAATTATAATACTCAGCAATTTTGTTTACAAGTAAAACAACATCAGTATCGTTCGGTTGAAAATCAACTCCATTCTCATTAATTTTACCAATGGTTAATAAATCATCCATCATGGTAGTCATTCTTGAAATTTGATTTTTTATTCTTTCCGTAATTTTTGAAAAACTATTTTCAAAGTCCTTATCCATTTTACTTTTTTGTAACTCTAAAACTCCCAGACTTGTTTGAATAACAGTTAAAGGAGTTCTAAATTGATGAGAAGCGGTTGAAACAAATTTTGATTTTAAATTTCCGAGTTCTTTCTCCTTCTGTAATGATTTAGACAATTCTGCTTTTGCTTTTTCGAGTTCATAAGTTCTTAAGTTAACTTGTTCTTCCAATGTGCCGTTTAATACTTTTAGATTGTGCGCCGTTTCTTTCCTTGATATTAATCGCCCTAATTGCACACCTATAAATTTAAGAACTTCAAAATCTAATTCACAACATTTAAATAAATCTTTATCTGACCCAAATTCTATAATCCCTATTGCTTTATTTTCAGACATCAAAGGTATTCCAATCCAGTCTTTATTGCTATAATGATATTTAGTAAGGTTATTCCTTTTTACAAAATCATTTATCTCTTTAGATTTTAGACTTAAGAGTTGCTTTTTTTTAATGACATATTCACATAACCCATTCCCATTTTTCCGGTTAATATTTTCATGCGGCTTCATTGTCTCATCACATATATAAATACTGGTTAAATGTCTGTTTTTAGTATCAAATAAAGACACATAGATAAAACTTAATTTGAGTATTTTTTTTAGCTCTTTTTCTATAAACTCACAAAAATTAATCACACTAATTTTAGAATTTAGTTGTTGAGAAATATTGTTATAGATATTTCTTCTTAATTCTGCTTTTTTACGTCTAGTTATATCTCTAATAAAATATGCTGTGTGCGTAGTTTTATTTTTTATTTCAATCTGAGCTAAGCTAGCCTCAACGTATAATATTTCACCATTTTTACATACATGTTTAGATTCAAATTTTACTTTTCCATTTTTTTGAACTTCCTCTCTTCTTTGTTTTAATAGTATAGGAGACATGGTCAATTCAATGTTGTTAATGTTTTTAGAAAGAATCTCTTTTTCAGAATAACCAATCATTTTAGCATAAGATTTGTTCACTTCAACAATCTCACCACTTTCAGTTGTTAAAATGTAACCATCAAGCGTTGTTGAAATTAATCTTTTATTTCGCCGTAATTGTTCTTTTAAGGCTAGTGAATTTTCTTTTTCTTTAGTTAAATCTCTTAAAATGCAATGAATAACAGCTTCTTCATTTTTATTATTATTTATAACCGTTAAAAAAACTGCAACTGGAAATATCTCCCCGTTTTTACGTATATAGTTGCACTCAAATTTGTTTACTCCTTTTTGGATAACAACATCTAACATTTGCTTTATTTTATGTTTAGATGGCATTCCATTTGGTTGAACATCAGGTGCTATTTTTAACGGAGATGCACCAATAAAGTAAGACTTTTTATTGGCCCTAAATAGCTTTAATGCTGCTAGATTACAGTCAACAAATATTCCATTTTTAATAATTAAAATCGCATCTCCAGACTTATTAAATAATTGACGGTATTTATACTCTTGTTCCTTAATTTCAGCATGTATTTGATTAATTTTATTTTGAGTCCGTTCTGCCTCTGTCACATCTTTTGCAACAGCATAAACCTGGCTTGTTGATTTGTCAAAAACAGAAGAAAACAAAAAATACTTTTCTTCATTGTTTTGTGTTAAAATTCTTGATTTAAAATTAATCATAATCTTACCTTCAGAAACATTTTGAAATGCTCTATTAGTTCTTTCAAGGTCTTTAGGATGAAATAATTTTAAAAACGGAACACTTAATAAATAATCCTTAGAATAGCCTAAAATTTTTGGTACTTTGTCATTAATTTTAATAAAATTTCCATCTTTAGATAAAACTCCCATTATATCTTCATTTAATGAAAAGAATTTTTTATATCCAATTAATTCATCTCTCTCTTTTATTATTTTAGTTTGATCCTGAACAATAATCCATAAAAAGTGTTTGTTATTCTGTTTAATTAATGATCCACTTAAAATTAAAGTTTTTTTTGTTTTTGTTTTTGTTAAAATTTGTGATTTTATATACGGTACTGAAGTGTTATGCTTAAATTTGCTAATTATGTTATCAATAAATCCATTTGGAAACAGGACTTCAATGTGAGAAGATTCTAATTCTGATCTTGTGTAACCTGTAATTTGCTCAAATTTATGGTTTACTGACAAAAATTGTTTATTTTCAATGTCTATACAAATAATTCCATTTGGTGCCAATTCAAAAAATTGAGTCATTTTTTTTTCAGTCATAATTTGTATAAATTGATATCCATAAATTGCATCTACTAAAATAGAATTATTTCTTATATATTAATAGAATTTGTAATAAAATATCACAAATTTATTTCCCAACTTATCAATTTGATTTCCGAACGTGAATCTTCATGCTTAACATTAAAATTTAATTAATAAAAAACCATTGGAAAAACATAACCTACATATAAATTAATAGGCTTAACGTTGGGAAATTAAGCATTTCTCTATTGTATAATCATATATACATTTGGGCGTAACAAAAAAAACATACTATGAAAAAATATTATGTCCTCCTCATTTCAGCTTTGTTTTTCGGAAAACAATTACTTTCAAATCAACCAGAAAATGATTCTACATTTTTTGTACTTCAACAAAACATGATGTTCAATAAAAATAAAATAGATATATTAAAATCAGAATTATTTCAACCTTCTGATTTTGAACAAAAAAATAAAACTAATTCAAGAAAATATTTACAAAGTATTAGTTTTACAAATGGATACAGTGCTTCCACTAACCGTTCAATTAATCACCTAAAAAATTATAGTGACACAAGCCGTAACGTAATTACAGTGTACCAACCAAGCCCAGTATTGACATTTACCCACAATATTGCTCTAAGTAATGTATTTAGTATCTCCTATTCATTAGGGTTTCAAAAATCTAAATTAGATTTAAACAGAAATGAATTTAGTAATTTAAAAGTTTTTGCTTTTATAAATCCAAGATTGATAACATTAATCCGTAAACGCTTTTCTTTTTATTCTCAATTAAAAATTGGTGTTGTTTATGAAGACTTAAAGGTTGATCTATTAAAATCAAATGCAATGACATATTTTTTACCGCCTCATTTTAAAGTTTATACCGGATTTACACCCATTGGATTATTATTTAAATTAACTGATAGACTTAATCTTAATTCAGAGTTATCTATTTGGTCTTTTGAATCTATAAATATAGGCTTAAATTATAGTTTCAATAAAAACAAAGACTTTACCCCAACTGAGTTTTAACTGAGTAATACTTTCATAATATTTTCACAAGCTTTACCATTTCCGTATAAATCAACCGAAAAATTGGACTTTTGGTTTAACATTAATTTAACTTGTTTTAAAACATCATTTTTATTGGCACCAACCAATACATTTACATTAGCTTTAATCAACTCAACCCATTCTGTTTGATCGCGCATGGTGACGCAATTTTTACCAAAGAAAAAAGCTTCTTTTTGTAAGCCACCACTATCGGTCATAACTAATTTTGAATTTTTAATCAATTCAATCATGTCAAAATAACCCACTGGATTAATTAGGATTACGTTTAATTTTAAATTAAAGTGTTCTAATTTAGCTTTTGTGCGGGGGTGTAAAGGTAGAACAACGGGGCAAATACTGTTGTGAATTTCGTTTAACGCCTCAACTATGTCTGTTAGTCTTTTTTTGTCGTCAGTATTTTCAGCTCTGTGTAATGTTGTTAATACATAATTGTCTAAATTGTTTTCAGCAATTACAGTTGATTTACTTTCAGATTTTTGAGCGTAAAATTCAGCAGCATCTTGCATTACATCACCAGTTTTAATAATTTGAGTGTCGATATTGTCATAACCTTCTAACATTAAATTGTCAATTGCTGTTTGTGTGGGACATAATAAATAATCGGAAATTCTATCAGTTAAAATACGATTAACTTCCTCTGGCATTTGCATATTAAAAGAGCGCAAACCTGCTTCAACATGTGCGACTTTTATGTGTAGTTTTTTAGCGGCTAAAGCTCCTGCAATAGTAGAATTTGTGTCGCCATACACTAATAATAAATCAGGTTTTTCTTTTATTAAAATTTCTTCAATTCCCTCTAACATTCTACCAGTCATTGCTCCGTGTCCAACGCTATTTATATCAAGGTTATATTTGGGCTTAGGAATATTCATTTCATCAAAAAATATTTCACTCATATTGGCATCAAAATGTTGACCTGTATGAACCAGAACTTCTTCAACATTGTTGTGTTTTGCAAATTCTCGACTTAAAGCTGCTGCTTTTACAAATTGTGGCCTTGCGCCTATTACTGTTAGTATTTTCATGTTGTTTTCGCTATGCTCAAGCGGGATGCTTTTGGTTTTGCTGTGCAAACCCTCTGCTTGATGCTGGGTGCTTTGCGCTTGAGTCTCATTTTTATTTTATTTCACTAGGTTTAATGCTTTAAGTTTTGTTTTGTAAAAGACTGCGGCTTACTTGGTACTTTAATAAAACTGTTACAAGCAGAAAAAGCATCACGTGTTTCCAAAGGAAACAAAAGCATCACGCATCAAGCTAACCTTCTACTGCTTTTATTACTTCATTAATTATTTTAGTTACATTCTCATCAGTTAAATCAAAATAAACTGGCAATGTAATTTCGTTTTCATATTTTGACCAAGCTACTGGGTAATCACTCATTATATAGCCGGCATTTTTATATACAGTCAACAAAGGTAAGGGCTGAAAATGAACATTAACAGACACGCCTGCTGCAAATATTTTTTGTATAATCACATCTCTTGTTGACTCGTCAATA
>Ga0316209_1002346_pt1 | contig 15495 bp, 14 predicted proteins | sample 6monopyrite_MG_FD_204945 | JGI IMG/M metagenome (GOLD analysis project Ga0316209, IMG submission 204945) | Microbial mat bacterial communities from mineral coupon in-situ incubated in ocean water Damariscotta River, Maine, United States -... | ecosystem: Environmental > Aquatic > Marine >...
GAACCAATACAGACTTTGTTACTTTATGTCCTTCATTTGTTCCGGTAGGTAAATATTTAAATGTGTATTGTGCAAACAACATCCACCAAATCCCTACCATGATAAAAGCTATTCTGGTTGGTTGTCCAGCATCTTTAAAACCAAAAGTGTCATAAAATAAAATCATTACCAAATTAACAACAAGTAGGATCACGCTACCTACATATCCAAGTGAAAACCCTTTAGCACTAATTTTGTCTTGCTGTTCAGGATAAGCAATATCAGGCAAATAGGAATTATAAAATACCAAGCTGCCCCAAAAACCTATTAATGCAAGCATATAACTCAATAAGCCAAACCATAAAGCATCCAAACTAAACCAATATAATCCAATACAAGATAGTGCGCCTAAATAGCAGAAAAACTTCATAAAACCTTCTTTATTGCCCACGTAATCTGAAATTCCAGACAATACAGGAGACAAAAACGATACTACTAAAAAACTTAATGCTGTGACGTAACTTATTAACGAATCATTATTAAAATCATAACCCAAAAAAGTAACAGTATCACTAATTTTCTCACCAGTTTCTGTGTCTTTAATAATAGTTAAAGCGCCATAAAAAATTGGGAATATTGCCGACGTAATAACCAATGGATATACCGAGTTAGCCCAATCATAAAACGCCCAAGCGTTTAAAAGTTTTTTACTTCCTTTTTCCAATACTGCCATAAATAAAAAGCTGCCCAATTGTGTGAGCAGCTTCTAAAGTAACCATTTATATGTAAATGGCTATAAAATTATTCTCTAAACGTTGTTACACCAAATTTCTTAGCCTCCTCTTTTGCTTTTGGGGCAAGCCTAATTAAGTTAGCAATTCTTGTATCATTAGATGGATGTGTACTTAAAAATTCTGGTGGTGATTGTCCTCCACTATTAGCTTTCATACGCTTCCATAACTGGGCAGCTTCATCAGGATTATAACCAGCTATTGCCATTAAACGTAACCCTATTTCATCTGCTTGAGTTTCATGGCTTCTACTAAAAGGTAACATACCTCCTACATTAGACACAACACCATACGATTGGTTAAATATATTTCTTGATTGCTCATCCTTTATAGCCACATTACCAGCAATTGCAAGTCCCTGCTGCACATATGCGGCACTCATACGCTGTTGTCCATGATTGGCGAGTGCGTGTGCCACTTCGTGCCCCATAATGGCAGCCACACCTGTTTCTCCTGCAGCAATGGGAAGAATTCCTGTGTAAAATACAATCTTTCCTCCTGGCATAGCCCAAGCATTTACTGTTTTATCATCAACTAAATTATAGTCCCATTTATAATCCTTTAAATAGTCTTCGTAACCATTGGCATTTAACCAACGTTCGGCAGCTACAGCTATGCGTTGACCAACTCTCGTTATCATTTCAGCATCCTTGGTACCTTTAACAATGTTGTTTTTACTTAAAAATTCATCATATTGTGCAAAAGCAGTTGGGAATAATGTTGCGTTCTCAGTACCTGGAAAAGCCATCGTTTTTTTTCCTGTAAAAGGATTTGTTGCACATGAGAAAAACAAAAGTATAGCTCCAATTGCGACTAATTGTTTACGAAATTTCATCTTGATTAAAGTTTTTTTTTGAAATCTAAAATTACAAAAAAGGTTTCTTAAATTTATGACACTAACTATGATTAATTGTCACTTTTATTTTAAAATTTTGTAATCCTAATAATAATAATTCGACTTTAACAATACTAAATTAATGCTTTTACTATGAAAAATATATATACACTTACATTAATTAGTTTATTTTTTAGTTGTAATAGTTCAGCTCAAAAAAAAGAAAACAAGGAGACTTTTACTGTCACAAAAACTGAAGCTGAATGGAAAGCCCAACTTTCCGATTTGCAATATTATGTGATTAGGGAAGCTGGCACTGAACCTGCTTTTAGCAGTTCGTTTAACAGCAACCATTTAAAAGGAGTCTATGTTTGTGCAGCTTGCGAAACCCCTTTATTCAAAAGTGACCATAAATACGATTCTGGTTCAGGTTGGCCTAGTTTTGATAGGGAAGTAAAAGGAAATGTTGCCTATTCGGTAGATTACAATATAGGTATAGCAAGAAAAGAAGAGCATTGTGCAACCTGTGGAGGCCATTTAGGTCATGTGTTTGATGATGGCCCAAGCGAAACTACTGGCTTACGACATTGTATAAATGGTGCAGCTTTAAAATTTATTCCTAAAAAAGATGAATAGCAGTTATTTATCGAGCATTTTTAAACAATTTAAATATTACAAAAGTCTTGGTGATAAGACATTTGAACAATTAACTGAAGAACAAATTCATTGGCAGTATAATACTGAAAGTAATAGTGTTGCAATTATTGTGAAGCACATTGTTGGAAACATGCTATCACGTTGGACAAGCTTTTTAACTCAAGATGGAGAAAAAGAATGGCGTAATCGTGATCAAGAGTTTAAAGATACATATTCTGATAAAAAAGAAATGATTCAAGCTTGGGACAAAGGCTGGAATTGTTTATTTGATGCAATTAAACCGTTGACTGAAGAGGAACTTGAGCAAATAATTTATATACGTAACCAAGGACATACAATTACTGAAGCCATTAACAGGCAACTTGCACATTATTCTTACCATATTGGCCAATTAGTATTTTTAGGTAAAATGATAACAAACAATAATTGGAAACCATTATCCATTCCCAAAGGCAAATCAAAGAGTTACAACCAAGATAAGTTCTCCATGAAAAAAGGCAGAAGACATTTTACAGAAGACCTTTAATATTACAGTTAGGTTTCGTAAATTCGTAGCCTAATTTTATGACTTAAATATATACTCATGAGTAAATACGATATTATTGTTCTTGGAAGTGGTCCTGGAGGCTATGTAACGGCTATTAGAGCGTCACAATTAGGATTTAAAACCGCAGTTGTTGAAAAGGAAAGCCTTGGAGGAGTATGCTTAAATTGGGGCTGTATTCCAACCAAAGCATTATTAAAATCTGCTCAAGTTTTTGAATATTTAAAGCATGCTGAGGATTATGGCCTTTCTGTAAAAGATGCAGATAAAGACTTTGATGCTGTTGTAAAACGTAGTCGTGGTGTTGCAGATGGTATGAGTAAAGGTGTTCAATTTTTATTAAAAAAGAATAAAGTTGACGTTATTAATGGCTATGGAAAAATCAAACCTGGCAAAAAAGTAGATGTAGATGGTACTGAGTATAGTGCAGATCACATTATTATTGCTACAGGTGCACGTTCGCGTGAATTACCAAGTTTACCACAAGATGGTAAAAAGGTCATTGGTTATCGTGAAGCATTGGCTTTAAAAAAGCAGCCAAAAAAGATGGTTATTGTAGGCTCTGGTGCCATTGGCGTTGAGTTTGCTTATTTCTATAACGCCATGGGAACTGAGGTTACAATTGTTGAGTTTATGCCAAAAATAGTGCCTGTAGAAGACGATGATGTTTCAAAACAGCTAGAACGTTCCTTTAAAAAAAGTGGCATCAACATAATGACATCGGCTGAAGTTACAAGTGTCGATACATCAGGAACAGGTGTAAAAGCTACTGTTAAGACTAAAAAAGGTGAAGAAGTGCTTGAAGCAGATATAGTACTTTCGGCAGTTGGTATTAAAGCAAATATCGAAAATATTGGCTTAGAAGATGTTGGTATTGTAGTTGACAGAGAAAAAATAATTGTAAATGATTATTACCAAACCAACATTCCTGGATACTATGCTATTGGTGATGTAACTCCTGGTCAAGCACTGGCTCACGTAGCTTCTGCTGAAGGTATTTTATGTGTCGAAAAAATTGCTGGCCAACATGTTGAAGCATTAGATTATGGAAACATTCCTGGTTGTACGTATTGCACTCCTGAAATTGCAAGTGTTGGTTTAACCGAAGCTCAAGCAAAAGAACAGGGTTTCGATATTAAAGTTGGTAAATTTCCATTCTCTGCATCTGGAAAAGCAAGTGCTAGTGGACATAAAGATGGATTTGTAAAAGTGATTTTTGATGCCAAATATGGCGAATGGTTAGGTTGCCACATGATTGGTGCTGGTGTAACTGATATGATTGCTGAAGCTGTTTTAGGAAGAAAACTAGAAACTACTGGACATGAAGTATTAAAAGCGGTTCACCCACATCCTACAATGAGTGAAGCAGTTATGGAGGCTGTTGCAGCAGCTTATGGTGAAGTGATACATTTATAGAAAAAAAATAAAAAATTGTTTGCTACTCAAACTTTTAGAATTAAAAATATAAACTAAAGGAGGTTGTCTAAAAAGTGCTTTTTGTTGTCATTTTGAGCTTAGTCGAAAAATCTCAATAATCTACAAATCAACTTTTTAATTTTTATGAGATTCTTCATTTTCATTCAGAATGACACTTTTTAGACAGCCTCTTTTTTATTATTCTAAATAGGAGTCTTAATTCTAAAAGTGAATAAAATGAATATTCTATAAGCGAAGCGGTCTAATTTATAAAACTTTGAATAGCCAACTCATAACTCTGCAATCCAAATCCAAGTATCACACCTTTGGCGTTTGGAGAAATAAATGATTTATGCCTAAACTCTTCCCTAGCAAAAGTATTGGATATATGAACTTCAATAACAGGACTTTTAATAGCTTTTACAGCATCTCCAATACCAACAGATGTATGCGTATATGCAGCTGCATTTAATATAACACCATCATAATTATAACCTACTTCCTGCAATTTATCAATCAATTCACCTTCAATATTAGATTGAAAATGTTCTAAACTTACCTGTGGGTACTTTTTTTTTGTAGCATCAAAAAACTCCATGAATGTTAAGCTTCCATATATGTTTGGTTCTCTTTTCCCAAGTAAGTTGAGATTTGGACCATTTATGATGATTAATTTTTTCATAAATCAAAGGTATCAAAAAATAAAGCATAAAAAAAGAGCGCCAAATGTGCGCTCCTTCTTTCTTTATTTGCTATTAATCAATACTGTTAATATAAAAATTCGTGAATTCAGTTTCGATTAATTAATAGCTAATTAAAAAATAAAAATGCTTTTGAACAAAAATTTAACCCAAAAAATAGTATTTTTATCGATAAAGTTGCATTATCACTAGTATTTATTGAGTAATATTTATCCTACCTTTTGTTAATAAACTAAAGTTATAAACATGAAATGGCATCAAGCCTTAAAAGATTACACCAATTATTTAAAGATTGAAAGAGGGCTTTCCATTAACTCAATCAATAGTTATTCCAGAGATGTAAAAAAATTGATTCAATTTTTAGAAGCGAATGAAAATTCAATCTCTCCTATTAAGATAGAGAAAACAATTATACAAGAATTTATTTATCATATTGCAAAAGTAGTTAATGCCAGAAGCCAGTCAAGAATCATTTCGGGATTACGAAGTTTTTTTGATTTCTTGATATTTGAAAATTATAGAGAGAGCAACCCTCTAGAGCTTATAGAGGCTCCAAAAATTGGAAGAAAACTTCCAGACACCTTATCTGTTAAAGAAATTGACACCATAGTTTCCTCAATTGATTTGGGGACTCCACAGGGAGAACGTAATAGGGCTATTATTGAAACGCTTTACAGCTGTGGTTTAAGAGTTAGCGAACTTATCAATCTTAAGCTATCAGATTTATTTTTTGACGAAGGCTTTATAAAAGTAACTGGTAAAGGAGATAAGCAACGGTTTGTTCCAATAGGCCATCTTACTCAAAAATATATAAATCTATACAAAAATGAAGTCAGGATCCATATTCCTGTACTTGGTGAATATCGTGACATTGTGTTTTTAAATAGAAGAGGCAAACAACTCACCAGAGCTATGATATTTACCATTGTTAAACAGTTAGGGGAAAAAGCTGGAATAAAAAAAACGATTTCACCACATACCTTTAGGCATTCGTTTGCTACGCATCTTTTAGAAAATGGTGCCGATTTAAGAGCCATACAGCTCATGTTAGGCCATGAAAGCATTACTACTACCGAAATTTATATGCACGTAGATAAAAGTCATTTACGTAAAGTTGTTGACACTTTTCACCCTAGAAAATAAAAAAAAAGGTTGTCTAAAAAAAATACTTTTTAGGCAACCTTTAAATACTTAATTATCAATATTATTTTGCAATATTTACGGCTCTGGTTTCTCTAATTACTGTGACTTTAACCTGTCCAGGATAGGTCATATCTGTTTGTATTTTTTGAGAAATCTCAAACGATAAATTAGCCGCTTTTTCGTCGCTTACTTTTTCACTTTCAACAATTACACGTAATTCCCTTCCTGCTTGTATGGCATAAGCTTTCTTTACTCCTGTAAAACCAAACGCTATATCTTCAAGATCCTTTAAACGTTGTATGTAAGAATCCAGTACTTGGCGTCTAGCTCCAGGTCGTGCTCCTGAAATCGCATCACATACCTGAATTACAGGTGACAATAGCGATTTCATTTCTATTTCATCATGGTGAGCTCCAATGGCATTACACACTTCTTTGTTTTCGCCATATTTTTCGGCCCATTGCATGCCCAAAATTGCGTGAGGTGTTTCCATATCTGCTTCGGCATCTGGCACTTTACCAATATCGTGTAACAATCCTGCACGTTTAGCTAGTTTTGGGTTTATCCCTAATTCAGCAGCCATTACACCACAAAGTTTAGCTACTTCACGAGAGTGTTGCAGTAAATTTTGACCATAGGACGAGCGATATTTCATACGACCTACCATTTTAATTAACTCTGGATGTAAACCGTGAATTCCTAAATCGATAACTGTACGTTTACCAACCTCAATAATCTCTTGTTCTATTTGTTTTTGGGTCTTTTTAACAATCTCTTCAATTCTTGCAGGATGAATCCTTCCATCTGTTACCAATTTATGCAATGATAAACGAGCTATTTCACGTCTAACAGAATCGAAACAAGATAGTATAATAGCTTCAGGAGTATCATCAACAATAATTTCTACTCCAGTAGCAGCTTCAATGGCACGAATATTACGTCCTTCCCTACCAATGATTCTGCCTTTAATATCATCAGATTCTATATTAAACACCGAAACACAATTATCGACTGCTTCCTCAGTACCAATACGTTGTATAGTGTTAATGATAATCTTTTTGGCATCTTGTTGCGCTGTTAATTTAGCTTCTTCCATCTTATCCCGAACATAAACCATTGCGTCATTTTTCGCTTCTTCTTTTAAAGACTCTATTAACTGAGCTTTTGCATCTTCGCCAGATAATCCAGAAATAACTTCTAGTTGCTGAATTTGTCTTTTATGTGCCTTTTCAACTTCACTTTTGCGTTTTTCAAGATGCTCAATACGATAATCGTAATCTTTTATCTTTTCTTCTATATTGCTATTTAGTTTTTTTTGTTTTGATAATTCAGAAGATATTTGAGATTCTTTATCACGAGTTCTCTTTTCAGATTCAGCTATTTTTTTATCTCTGGACAAGATAACCTTTTCATGTTCAGATTTTAATTCTATAAATTTTTCCTTTGCTTGAAGAATTTTATCTTTCTTAATAGATTCCCCTTCATGATTAGCTTCTTTAATAATGCTTAAAGCCTCCTTTTTTGCATTTTTAATTAGCTTGGAAGCGTTGCTTTTTTCAAGCGTTTTAGCAGTAAAAAACCCAACTATTAGTCCTAGTATAATTCCTCCAACAATTAATAAAATTGTGTTTGTATCCATTTTGTTATGCTTAGTTTAAAAAAAAAAGCCTACATCAGTTTTGTTTTGTATAAACTCCTTAAAAACAAGTTTAGGGTTAACAAGCTGATCAAGTATCTGCTCAAGATACTGTGTTACTGAAACAAGTTCAGCACAGGCAGCACTAGCAGCACGCTTTTACAACTTCAACTCACCCTTTTTAAAGAATTAACGTTGAGTTTATCAAAAATTAACTAATGTAGGCAGTAACCTTATTTATTTTAAAGAACTTAAGAGCTTAAACACTCTTTTAAAAGCTGGTTCATAGCTATTAGCTTATGTTCAACTTCTTCACTTAAATTATCTTTATCTATTTCTTTTTGTTCTGTTTGAGATGCAAATTGTAAAGCACACATGGCCAATACATCTTGCTTGTCCCTAACGGAATAACTTTGCTCAAATTGTTTAATCATAGCGTCAATTTTCTGAGCGGCTTTACGCAATCCTTCTTCTTGACTTGACTCAATAGTTAATGGATATACTCTATTAGCTATAGATAGCTTTATTTTAAGCTTTTCAGACATTTATTAAAACTATGTTTACATTATTCAGATAGTTGTGATATACAATGATCAATGTCTCTAATTAATGCATTTATTTTGAGCTTAGTTTCTCTTTTACTCTCGTCACTGCCCAGTATGGAATTTGCAAATTTTAGTGTTTCGTATTTATCTGCCCAAGTTGCAACTTCTGCTTCTTGTTTAGATAATCTTTCTTGAGATATTAACAATTCTTCACTTAATTTAGCGTTTGTTTGCTTTAACACTTCTAGTTTGTGCAATACTTTACTAATTCTATTCTCTAAAGAATCTACAATTGCCTCAATATTACTCATTTATCAAATTCAATACTAATTACACAAAGTTAACATACCCATAGTTAAATAGCAATTGTTTTCGAGTAAATTTTAAAACGTATTAATTATCAGTTAGTTATATTTAATGACGTGTGTTTTGAATATACTTTGCAAATTTGAAACAAATTAATATTTTAGCAGTAATATCTTACTTATGACAAAATCCTTCATTATTTTTTTTATTATAATCTCGCAAGCATTGTTTGCACAAAATCCTTATCCACAAGATTATTTTAGAAATCCGTTGGATGTCACATTAGTACTATCTGGTACATTTGCTGAATTACGATCTAATCATTTTCATTCTGGATTAGACATAAAAACCCAACAGCGTGAAGGTTTAAAAGTGTATGCTGCTGCTTCAGGATATATTAGTAGGATTAAAATTTCGCATTGGGGATATGGTAAGGCTTTATATATATCACATCCAAATGGCTATACAACAGTATATGCGCATTTACAAAAGTTTGCACCTAAAATTGAAGCGTATATAAAAAAGCTGCAGTATGAAAAAGAAAGTTTTGAAATTGAAGTATTTCCCAAAATAACAGAGCTATTAGTAAACACTGAAGACGTAATTGCATATAGTGGAAACACAGGAGGCTCTGGAGGACCACACTTGCATTTTGAAATTAGAGATAATAAAGAACGCCCTATTAACCCAATGCTTTTTGGTATTGATGTAAAAGATAGCAGACAGCCAATGATTATTGGTTTATTTGCCTACCCAATTGGGCTGGATTCTCATGTAAATGATACCAATGAGAAAACCAAACTAAGAATAGTACCAACCAATAATGGCGATTACACAGCCGAAGCTATTAATGCCTATGGAAAAATAGGGTTTGGTATAGTGACTTACGATCAACAAGATCTTGCTGCTAATAAAAATGGGGTAAGCAACATACAGACTTTTTATAATGGCAATAAAAATTTTGAGATAAATTTTAAACGATTTTCTTTTAGTGAAACAAAGCATTTAAACCGTTTAATAGACTATTCACATTTTAAAGAAGAGAAGTCCAGAATACAAAAATTGTTTGTTGAACAAAACAATCCTCTTAGTATGTATAATAATACCATTGATAATGGCTACATCATTGTTGAAGATAGCACAGCATCGGTTTACAAATTAAGAGTAAGCGATTTTAAAGGAAACAATACTTGGTTAACTATTCCAATTTCGGGCAAAAAAAATAATGACCTTAAAAGCCAACCAAGACAAACGACTGAGCATTTTATTTATGCCGACCAAAGTAATACTTTAGAAAAAGACAACATCTCAGTCTATTTTCCAACCAACACCTTTTATGATGATTTTTTCATTGATTTTAATGTCGAAAACGATACCTTGACACTACATGAAAACACCGTACCTGCTCAAAAATATTTTACAATTAATTTTGATATAAGTCGTTATCTAGAACAAGATAAAGACAAGCTATTTATTGCTAGAAAGGTTGGTTACAAAGATTTTGTAACCTATTCTTTTACCAAAAGAAAAGGAAACACTTTAAGTAGCAGTACTAAAACACTAGGCACATATACATTAGCAACAGATCTTGATGGCCCAAAAATAACACCAATAAATTTTCAAGACGGAAAATGGCTAAGTAAATATCGTTATTTAAAAGTAAAAATAACCGATGAGATTTCGGGAGTGAAAAATTATAGAGCGACCATAAATGGCAAATGGATTCTTATGGAGTATGATGCCAAAAAAAATAGCTTAGTTTATGATTTTAATGACAATATAATATTAGAAACAAAAAATAATTTAAAGATTATTGTTACCGATAATGTTGGAAATAGCTCTACATTTGAAGCAACATTTTTTAGAAAATAAATACCTCTTGAAAATTAGACCTTTTCTCTTACTCACTATTTTTATCCTATTGCCACTTATAGGGTTTTCACAAACTGCAACCTTGAAAGGTGTTATCCTTGACAAAAATAATTTACCAATCTCAAATGTAAACATTAAGACCAATAACAGTGGTGCTATTAGTAACGAAAATGGTTTTTACTTAATAAAAATTGCAGCAAATAAAGACATTATAGTAGAGTTTACACATTTAAACTACAAAAAAACTACAGTTACTTTTAATTTAAAAAATGGCGAATCGTTTGAGTTTAATCCAGTTTTAAACACCCAAATTGAGCAAATCGCTGCAATTGTTATTACAAGTACCGAAAGAAACCGTGTTGAAGGCGTAACCAGCATAAAACCAGAAATAATTAGAACTGTAAAAGGTGCCCAACCAGGAATAGAAAATCTACTAAAAACACTTCCTGGAGTTAATATATCTAACGAATTAAGTACGCAATACTCAGTTCGTGGAGGGAATTTTGATGAAAACCTAGTGTATGTCAATGAAATTGAAGTGTATCGTCCTTTTCTTATTCGGTCTGGGCAACAAGAAGGCTTAAGCTTTGTAAATACCAATTTGGTTCAAAATGTAGATTTTTCGGCTGGTGGCTTTCAAGCAAAATATGGAGACAAACTATCTTCGGTTCTTGATATAACTTACAGAAGTCCCATAAAATTTGGTATCTCAGCAGATTTAAACCTTTTGGGTGGAAGTATTACTGCCGAAAGTATTTCAAAGGATTCAAAATTTTCAGGTATCATAGGTTTGCGTTATCGTGATAATAGTTTGTTAGTAGAAGCTAAAGAAACTGAAACAAATTACGACCCTACTTTTGCTGACATTCAAACCTATCTTACCTATAAGTTTTCAAATAAATTTCACTTGAGTTTTCTTGGTAACGCTTCTATAAATAGTTACAATTACCAACCTCAAACTAGACAGACCAACTTTGGCACACTCACAAATCCTTTAGCTCTTTTGGTATATTATGATGGTCAAGAAAAAGATAGGTACCAAACCTATTTTGGTGCATTTAAAGCCAATTATTTTGTAAATGATGATGTAACATTAAAGCTTATAGCATCACAATACAATACAACCGAAGAGGAGTATTTCGATATATTAGCACAATACCGACTTGGAGAGGTAAACAGTAATATTGGTGATGAAAACCTTGGCGAAGTAGAATTTAGCGAAGGCATAGGAAGCCAGTTAAATCATGCAAGAAACGACTTAGATGCACTTATCACCAATGTGGAGCATAAAGGAAATTATAACTACAAAAACCACCTTTTAGAATGGTCCGTAAAATATACACGCGAAGACATAAGGGATCGTATTGTAGAGTGGGAAGTGATAGATTCTGCTGGGTTTTCAATTAATCCACCAAATATTGATAATTTTAACGAGCAGCCCTACCAAGCTTATCAAGGGCCTTTGGTGCCATTTCAAAACATAAGAGCCACAAACAAAACAAAAATAGACAGACTGCAAGCTTATAGCCAATGGAGCAAACGTGATGAGATAGGCAATCATGAAGTGTTTTACAATGCAGGAATACGCATGCATAGCTGGTCTGTAAGTGGTGAGGATATTAAAAATACTTCACAAATTGTATTTAGCCCAAGAGCACAATTTGCCATTAAACCCGATTGGAAAAAAGACATGTTGTTTAGGCTAAGTGGAGGTTTGTATTATCAACCTCCCTTTTATCGTGAATTGAGAAATAAAGATGGTGCCGTAAACTCTAGTGTCAAGGCCCAAAAATCTGTGCATATTGTATTGGGTAACGAGTATAGTTTTAAAATGTGGGAGCGCCCTTTTAAGCTAGTTTCAGAGGCTTATTATAAGAAAATAACCAATGTTAACCCTTACACCTTAGACAACGTTAGGATTAGGTATGAAGCCAATAACATCGCAAAAGCCTATGCTTATGGATTGGACTTGCGATTAAATGGCGAATTTGTTCCTGGTACCGAGTCGTGGTTTAGTTTTGGGTACTTAAAAACCGAAGAGAATATCAACAACCAAGGATATATCTCCAGACCAACAGACCAACGTTTAAAATTTGGTGTTTTGTTTCAAGATTATATGCCAAACATCCCAGATTTAAAAATGTTTTTGAACCTAGTTTACAATACAGGTGTTCCAGGCGGCTCACCAAGTTATGCCAACCCCTATAATTACCAAGAGCGTTTACCAGACTATAAACGAGCAGATTTTGGGCTCTCGTATGTTATTATAAATAAAGACAAAACCTACTCTGGATGGAAACAAAAATTTACAGAGCTAAGTGTAGGCTTTGAGATTTTTAATATGTTCGATGTACAAAATTCCATTACAAACACTTGGGTTAGGGATGTGTACTCAAAACGTCAATACTCAATCCCTAACTACTTAACACCTAGAATCTTCAACCTTAGGGTTGGATTTCAATTTTAACATCGCCCTCCTATTATCGATTTATTCTACATGATATAGATTAAATTAGTATTTATTATAAAAAGGGATTATTTTGTCCTCTATTATTGGTTTATCCTCAAATCTAAATAACTAATTTAACTTACAATGGAAAGAAATAGAGTAAGATCTAGCAATAAATTATCACACTCTTCAATTTTAATTTGGAGAGCTGTACAATACACCGTTTGGCTTATTGGAGTATATATCATCTATAACTTGATATTTAATCCTTCTCTTGGAATTAATTTGTTTTGGAATATTTTAATACCAATAGCCCCATTACTATTAGTGTTTTTAGCAGGCTTATGGCGCAATGTTTGCCCTATGGCATCCATGTCTTTATTATTTAGACATTTAGGTATGTCTAAAAGAAAAAAACTAACAATAAAACAGTCAGGAAAGTTAAATCTAATTGCAATTATTGCACTCTTTATTATTGTGCCAATGAGGCATGCTATATTTGACATGAATGGTCCAGCAACAGCTATTTTATTATTTTCAATAGCTGCTATTGCAATTGTTGTAGGTTTTTTTTATGAATGGAAAAGCGCTTGGTGTTCTGGTCTTTGCCCAATACATCCTGTAGAAAAATTATATGGACAAAAAAGTAAGCTATCACTTCCTAATGCGCACTGTAATGAATGCTTTAAATGTGTTACACCATGTCCAGATTCAACGCCTAATATTAACCCACTCTCTACAAGCAAAACGATATATCATAAACTAACTGGATTTCTTACTATTGGAGCATTTCCTGGCTTTGTTTGGGGATGGTTTCAATTTCCGGATTTTCAAGGAATATATAGTTTTGGTCAACTTATAATGATATATAAGCAACCTATGTTAGGAGCTATAGTAACAACCTTAGTTTATGTAATTTTAAAAAGATATATAACCAAAAACGAGCTAATTAAACTCTTTGCGGCTCTAGCCATTTCATGCTATTATTGGTTTAGGATTCCTGCTTTATTAGGTTTTGGTGTTTTTCCAGGCGATGGAATGCTTATTGACTTGTCTAGTACTATACCAGAATTCTTTATTTATATTATAGTTTCGGCAATAATATTATTTATTTATTCATGGCTTATTTTTAGCAAGAAAAGAAAAAATAGCTGGACGATAAGACCTATTTACGCTAAATCAAGCAATAAATTAATAAATGAGGAAAAATTATTGAGCACCAAAAATAGTTAACAAAAAGTAATACATTAAGTTTTCTATTGCTATTTTAAGATTTTGGGTAACAATTCTTCCTGCCATTTTTTCATCTAAACTTTAGCAAAGCTAATCCAATTATTTCAATTAAATTGGACTCCTAATTTAATATTTTCAGGGCTCTTATTTTCTCGAATTAAGCATTAATTAACCCTTTCAATATTTCAACCACATAATCTATTTCTTCTTTGGTATTATAAATACTAAAAGAAAACCTAACTGATGGTTTTTGCAATTCTTCTGTATTGAGTATTTGCGAAAGCACATGAGAACTTGCCGTAGCACCACTTTGGCAAGCACTGCCTTTGGAGCAAGCAATGCCCTTTAAATCTAATTGAAACAAAAGCATTGCCGATTTTTCTTCTGATACTGGTAAACGCATATTAACCAAGGTATAGGTGCTTTTTTCCATATCGCCTGAGCAACCATTAAATTCTACTTTTGGTAACTCTTTTGAAATTTTTGAAATAAAATATTCTTTTAAACCTTTTACATAAGCACTTTCTTTTTCAAGATTTGTATATGCCAGTTTAAGCGATTCACCCAAACCTACAATATTATGCACACTTTCGGTGCCTGCGCGATAGCCTCGCTCCTGCTCGCCTCCAAAAATTAATGGTTTTAGCCCTGAGCCTTTTCTTATAAAACAAAAACCAACGCCTTTTGGTCCATGGAACTTATGTGCACTTGCTGCTAAAAAATCGATAGGAATGTCTTGTAAATCTAAGGCGTAGTGCCCAACAGATTGTACAGTATCGCTGTGAAACAATGCATTATTGGTTTTACACATAAGAGCGACACTTCTTATATCTAGCATATTTCCAATTTCGTTATTTATATGCATTAAGGTTACCAACTGTTTTTTATGTGATTGTAACAAGGTTTCTAAATGATCGTAATCGACCATCCCATTCGCATCGATATGTACATATTGCACTGTAATATCATACTCTTTTACAAGCTCATCAATAGTGTGCAAAATGGCGTGATGTTCAATTTTAGATGTAATAATTTCAGTAACACCTAAGTCTCTTACAGCACTTCGAAGCACTAAATTATCGGCTTCTGTGCCTCCAGAAGTAAACACAATTTCTCCAGCAGATACATTAAAATGGGATGCAATTTCTTTTCTAATGCCTTCTATTAAAGATTTAGATGAACGACCAAAACTATGTGTAGATGAAGCATTTCCATAATTATTTTTTAAACAAATAGTCATTGCGTCAATGACCTCACTACCTATTTGAGTTGTTGCAGCATTATCAAAATATACTTGCCTCATATTTATTTCTTTTGAGGCACAAAAATACATTAAGTAAAATTATTTTTATTATGATTCGTTTTAAAATACAATTCCTTTATTTTTG
>Ga0316209_1002349_pt1 | contig 15485 bp, 19 predicted proteins | sample 6monopyrite_MG_FD_204945 | JGI IMG/M metagenome (GOLD analysis project Ga0316209, IMG submission 204945) | Microbial mat bacterial communities from mineral coupon in-situ incubated in ocean water Damariscotta River, Maine, United States -... | ecosystem: Environmental > Aquatic > Marine >...
TTATGCTTGAAGTTCAGCTCTTAATATTAGGGTAAATTTCATTTAATGATTGAGAGCGGCCATTGCTTTGCACAACGCGAGCGTGGTCACGGTTTAACTCGCGTGGTGATTTGGCGCCACATGAGTGAGCAATAACACCAACTTCATGCATCATGTTTTGTATGTAGTGAGTTACTCGCCACGACTTTTGTGTGTGCACCAGGCCGCGTTGTAGATCTTTATTGTGTGTCGTAATACCTGTAGGGCAGCTATTCTTGTCACACTGCAATGCCTGAATGCAACCCAGTGCAAACATAAAGCCGCGTGCAGAGACAATAAAATCTGCTCCCATGCATAATGCCCATGCAACTTCGGCAGGCGTAATTAATTTACCGGAGGCGATGACCTTAATTCGGTCACGCAGTCCATGAGCCGTCAGATTGTCTATAACGACAGGTAGGCTTTCCTGTATAGGTAAACCTACGTAATCAATTAGGCTCATAGGTGCAGCACCTGTGCCGCCGGTTGAGCTATCGATGGTGATGAAATCAGGGGCATAGTCTAATCCGCGTTCCTGAATTTTTTGGCATAAATCGCCAATCCAGCTATAGGCACCAATAACGGCTTTAAAACCAACCGGTTTTCCAGTGACTTCACGAATGTGATGAATCATATTTAATAAATCATCGGTATTGCTAATATCAGGGTGACGATTAGGGCTAATTGAATCTTCACCTTCTGGAATGCCACGAATTGCCGCAATTTCTGCGGATACCTTTGCGCCCGGGAGTATGCCTCCTTTACCTGGTTTAGCTCCCTGGCTAAGTTTTATTTCAAACATTTTAACTTCGTTATGTGCTGCGACTTCACGTAGCTTGTCATCAGAAAGATTGCCTTCCTGATCACGTACACCATATTTTGCGGTACCTATTTGAAAAACAATATCTGCACCACCTTTTAGGTGGTGAGGAGAAAGTCCGCCTTCACCGGTATTCATCCAGGCGCCTGCTTTTCGTGCGCCATGCGAAAGTGAGACCACTGCGGGTTTAGAGAGAGCTCCAAAGCTCATGCCCGAAATATTAAAAATAGACGAGGTGGTATAAGGTTGTTGGCAGCCTTCACCAATTGTTACAGGGCGTGCTTCAACGGCATCTTTGCCTAAAGTAGGAAAGGGGCAATTGACAAAAATTACAGTGCCAGATGGCTTTAAGTCTCGTGTAGATCCAAAGGCGACTGTATTACTTATATTTTTAGCTGCCCTGTATACCCAGGAGCGTTCTGCTCGATTGAAGGGGAGCTCTTCCCTATCCATAGTAAAAAAATACTGACGAAAGAACGTGCCCAGATGTTCAAACCAGTAACGAAATCGGCCAATAACCGGGTAGTTTCGACGGATGGCATGTACGGTTTGATTACGGTCAATAACGTAAATGATGGTAATGAAAACAATAGAGATGCCAATAAAAGCGACAAATAAAAAGGCGAGTATTTCTAGGGTATTTAGGAGGAATGGACTATCAATCATTTTTTCTGCTTATAGTTATAATCTAGTTATTTTTATATGTATAGACTGAAAATAGCAGTAAATGAATTTTTATGCAGTTGAAATACTCAAATTCACAAATAAAAGGCTGTGTTTTTACGAAAAAAACCCTGAGAAAGTCAGGGTTTTTGGGGTATGACAAAATTTAAATCTGCTTACATGTTTCCACACTTACCGCCGCTGCCCATAGATTTCTTCATAGAGTCGCCGCACTTACCTTCACCGTCCATAGACTTTTTCATAGAACCGCCGCATTTACCTTCACCGTCCATAGACTTTTTCATAGAACCACCGCATTTACCTTCACCGTCCATAGATTTCTTCATAGAACCGCCGCATTTACCTTCACCGTCCATAGATTTCTTCATAGAGTCGCCGCATTTACCTTCACCATCCATTGCTTTTTTCTTAGAGTTGCCACACTTGCCTTTACGATCCATTGATTTTTTCGAAGAGCCAGCGCACTTGCCTTCGCCGCACTTACCCTCATCATGATTGCTAGCTACCTGTGTGTTTGTAGATATATTGCTCATACCAAAAGGATTTTCAGCTGCATTCGCTAATGGACTAAACGCCATTATGAATAAAAACCCTAATGTTGAGATTGCTGAATTTTCAAGTATTTTTTTCATCTTTTAACGCCTTCTATGGTGGGTTTGTTTTAAGGGCTTGATTTTATCCTTAAGCTTCAACAACTGACAAGCTGTTAGTCAGCAGGATTGAAGATAAGTTCACATATTTAACTATTCTAGATTAGACAGATCTTTATAGTTTAGTTTCATTTGAATATTAAAATAAATATTTATTAAGGAGGACAGTTTGATTAGTGTTTATTAATATTCCTAAGGTCGCTTCTTCTTGTTAAGGAGAGCCTGTAAACAGGCGAGGTAACTGGTTTCATCCGGTGGCTGGTTATTAGATTGTGCCGACCACATTGCTTCAGCTAAACAGTCAATCATGCTGTGTTCTGCATCATGAGCAGACCCCATTACAGGGGTCAACTGTTCAAATATTAACTTAATACCTAATGGGCGATTAGTGTCTATCTGCTCTCTAATACCAAGGTGCAGGCCCATGTGTAAAAAAGGGTTTGTTTCACCTAGTTCGGGTAAAAAATCTTTATCCAGCTGAGTTACGAAATTATGATATTCAGGATGCTCCTGAATAACCGCAGCAATTTGCGACTCTAATGCGCTCAGGGTTTGTTTTTGTAGAAACTTCTCCCAGGTGGTTTTGTACATTTGTCGAAGCTGGTTTCTATCGGTACCAAACATTTTTTATTCCGAGTTTACTAAAAAGCGAGTTTTGCCTAATCAATATTTTTTTGTTTAAATTCACAGAGATCTTCAATAATACATGAAGCACATCGCGGTGTTCGTGCAATACAGGTATAGCGACCATGCAGAATAAGCCAATGATGTGCATCGAGCTTGAATTCTTCAGGTATAAACTTCAGTAGTTTTCTTTCGACTTCTAGTACGTTTTTACCGGGGGCGATTTTTGTACGGTTTGATACACGAAAAATATGTGTATCGACTGCAATGGTGGGATGTCCAAATGCTGTATTACGAATAACGTTGGCTGTTTTTCTGCCTACACCAGGTAAGGCTTCTAATGCTGCCTGGTCATCCGGCACCATGGAATTATGCTGTTCAATGAGTAGCTGACAGGTTTTTAATATATGCTTTGCTTTAGTATTATAAAGGCCAATCGTTTTTATATAGTTTTTTAAACCGGCTTCGCCTAAATCCAAAATAGATTCAGGTGTGTTGGCAACTGCAAATAACTTGCGTGTTGCTTTGTTTACGCCTTTATCAGTTGATTGTGCCGATAGTGCAACGGCGACTAAAAGCTCAAAGGGCGTTGTGTACTCAAGCTCGGTTGTTGGCTTTGGGTCTTCGGCCTGTAAGCGAGAAAATATTTCGCTGCGTTTTAGTTTATTCATTGAGTGGAGTGAAAATTTTCTGTTAAGCGGAGGCGGCCGTTGAAGGTTCGGCTTTTATATTACCAAGCGTTTGTTTTTTCTTCGCGCGTTTATCGATGACATTTTTCAACGCTATAATTAAACCCAGACCAATAAATGCACCGGGCGGTAAAATCGCTAATAAAAACCCGGCGTAATCATCAATAATGACTAATGTCCAGTCGCGAGCAACTTCACCAAACATTAAATGAGCATTACTAAATAAGGTGCCGTAACCTAACGCTTCTCGAATGCCGCCGAGTAAAATGAGTATTAGCATAAAACCAATGCCCATCATAAAACCATCCATAATTGATGGCAGTAGATTGTTTTTCGAAGCAAAGGCTTCAGCGCGCGCAAGAATGCCGCAGTTAGTGACGATTAAAGGAATAAAAATACCCAATACTATATATAAATCATAAAGCCAGGCATTCATTGCTAACTCAATTGCGGTAACAACAGAGGCGATAATTAAAACAAAAACCGGTACACGTACTTCGGGGCGCACCCAGTGACGAATCATAGAAACAATAGCATTGGATAAAACGAGTGTTAGTAAAGTTGCCAAGCCTAAACCCAGACCATTAATGACGGTACCTGTTACCGCGAGTAAAGGACATAAGCCGAGTAGCTGAACCAGTGCAACATTATTATTCCACAGACCGTTCTTACTGATTTCATTGTAGTTAGTATCGCTCATGACTGGCTCAGTGCTTAGTGCTCGATTTGGGGTGTAAGGGTATTGACGTTTTGTTTAGCCGCTCGGTATATTGTTTAATTAATTCTTTTTTATGTCGATTAAAGTATACCAAACATAAGTGCACTGCGTGCACTACAGCACGTGGGGTAATTGTCGCGCCGGTAAACTGATCAAATACACCGCCGTCACGCTTCACTTTCCAGTCTCGTTCGTCTGGGTTTTCAAGAGATTTTCCATTAAACCCGAGCACCCAGTCGTTGCGTTCAATTTCAATAGCATCTCCTAAACCAGGAGTTTCCTTGTGACTTACTATGCGCACACCGGCTAATGAACCATTCACATTGACCCCTACTAGCATCTTGATCTCGCCACTATAGCCTTTGGGCGCAATAACGGAAAAAATCATTGCGCTAATTTGCTCTTGTTGTTTGGCTACATACACAGTGGAAGGGTGATCTTGTCCAAGACGTTGATCCGCTTCAATGTTGAAGTGGCTGTTTAATAAATTATTATCATATAAATTGCTGGGTAAAATTTGATTTAGTTTACGCAATAAAGCGCGGCGCTCATTATCAGCAATTTTATCTGCCGTGCTTTCATATGTAATGCCCACAATTGCAGTACCAAGAATGGCGAATAAACTAAGAATTAATCCGCTAACGACTATATAGCGATTATTCTTCATCTTTATCCCCTAAGTGGTGATGAGGGAATTCATTCCAGCGATGTCCAAAGGCGCGGGGCATAGTGTAGTAATCTAGTAAAGGCGCTGCCATATTCATTAGAATAACCGCAAAGGCAATACCGTCAGGGTAACTGCCCCAGGTACGAATAATATAAATAAAAACACCAATGCCCGCGCCATATAACCAGCGACCTTTTGTTGTTGTTGCTGCGGTTACGGGGTCGGTAGCAATAAAAAATGCAGCCAACATAATGCCACCACTGAACAAATGAAATGTTGGTGGTGTAAAAGAAGCGTAGTCATATAAGGCAAATAGATTGGATAATATTAAAATTGCAGCGATTACACCGGCGGGTATTCTCCAGTCAATAATGCCTTTGATACAAAGATATAAGCCAGTGGCTAAAAATAAACCGTTAACCCACTCCCAGCCAAAACCACCAACAGAACCAAACATGGAACCATATGATTTGTGGGTTTCAATTTCATTAATACTGAGTTCTAAACCTAGTTGAGTCTTAATGGTGTCGAGTGGTGTAGCCATTGTGATGGCATCCCAACCGTAGGTGAGTGGTAGCTCGCCCAGAAAAATGACACGTACCGTTTCAGTAAATGTTAGTAAGGTATAGTCTTCGAGTAAGGGTGGTACCCAATGCGTCATTTCCTTAGGAAATGAAATAATAACAACTACATAGCCAACCATCGCAGGATTAAATGGGTTAAAACCGAGGCCACCGTATAAATGTTTGGCCACAATTATGGCAAATGCAGTACCGATAAGGGTTAGCCACCAGGGTGCCAGTTGCGGTAATGCTAATGCTAATAATGCTGCTGTGAGTAAAGCGCTACCATCAAACAAATAGGGTTTAAGTGGACGTTTACGTAACGTGAGCATTAAGGCTTCACAACTGAGTGCAACGACACTAGCTAAAATAATGTTGACTAAAACACCCCAGCCAAACCATACAATCATAGCGATGGTGCCGGGAATCATAGCCAGCAGCACTTTGTACATCACAGATTGAACGCTGTTATGTTGTGCAATATGTGGCGAACTAGCAGTTTTAAATTGCATTTAGTATCCGAAATTATTTGTGTGTGATTTTTTCATTAGTATTTTTGCTCGCGGACGCTGCTGCATCTTCTTTGTCAATTTTCTGTGCGGCCTTTTTATCTTTTACACGTTTCATTGCCGCTTCAATGGCGGCTTTTTTTGGGTCGACTTCTGCTACAGAACCATCACTTTCTTTTGCAGCAGCTTCGGCTAGTTTTTTCTTCGCGAGTAATTCTTTTTTCTTGCGGAGTTTTTCATCGCGCTCTTTCTTCTCGCGATCTAAACGTTCTTGACGAAAGTCATGGCGTATTCGCGCATGATCCGACTTAATACGATCGCGTTCCTGGTTCCAGATTTCTGTTTTTGCAAAGCGATAATATTGAACCAAAGGAATTTGGCTGGGGCATACATGATTGCAGCAACCGCATTCAATGCAATCAAATAGATGATAGTCCTGCACCAAATCAAAGTTTTTAGAGCTGGCATGCCAATAAAGTTGTTGGGGCAATAATTGTGCGGGACAAACCGTCGCACACGCGCCGCAACGAATGCACGGCATTGCCTCGGGTGTTTGTTCGGGTGTGTTTTCTACGAGTAAACAATTGCACGCTTTGGTTATTGGTAGATGATCGGTTTGCAAGGTGAAACCCATCATAGGCCCGCCCATAATTAACTTGGCGGCATCTTTATGGTAGCCGCCCGATTGCTCAATTAATTCAGATATTGGCGTTCCAATCAGCGCCTCCATATTTTGAGGTTGCAGCACGCCTTCACCAGTAACGGTGATGATGCGAGAGATAAGTGGCTGGCCTAAATAAATCGCTTTATGGATAGCAACTGCGGTTCCAACGTTTTGTACGAGTACGCCAATATCAGATGGGAATCCATCACTGGGCACTTCTTTTTGCGTGAGTACTTTTATTAATTGCTTTTCACCGCCGGTGGGATAAATAGTCGGGATAGCGACGACTTCAATGGTATGTAATGATTTTTCGTTAATTACTTCATGTATTGCGGCAATGGCTTCCGGCTTGTTATCTTCCACAGCAATCAGGCAATGTTTAGCTGAAACAATATATTGAATAAGTTCACAGCCAGATACAACTTCGCGGGCATAGCTACGCATTAACATATCATCGCAGCTTATTGATGGCTCGCACTCTGCACCATTCATAATAAGCGTGTCGATATTCGCTTGTGGTCCAGTGTTAACTTTAACCGCAGTAGGGAAGGTTGCGCCACCCAGGCCAACAATACCGGCCCGGCGAATCAGTTGGCGTAATTCTGCAGGTGACTTTGTGTTGGGGTGATGCAGTGGTGATAATTCTGTCCACTTGTCTTCACCGTCAGTCTCAATCACTATGCTTAATGCGTTTAAACCTGATGGATGCGGGACTGGTAGCTCGTCAATTTCAATAATTTTACCGGAACTTGGGGCGTGTATCGGTGCGCTTACATAGCTGCTGGCCTGTGCCAAAATTTGCCCTTTTAGTACGCTTTCCCCCACTTTAACCTGGAGCTGCCCCGCTTCACCGATATGTTGCTGAACAGGCACTACCAGACGCTTAGGCAATAGAGCTTGAGCGATGGGTGTTGAGGTGGATATCGTTTTATTGCCGGGAAGTTTTAATCCGCCGTGAAAGTGCCATAAGTGACGTGAGTTAGACATATCTATTTACCCGGCCTGTGGCGCAGTATTGGTGTTGTCTGGTAACGGCCAGCGCCAGGTATCAGGTTCTACTTTTACGGCTTTGATGTGAATACAATCCACCGGGCACGGCGGAATACACAGGTCGCAACCTGTGCACTCACTTTCAATAATGCTGTGCATTTGCTTCGCTGCACCCAAAATGGCATCTACCGGGCAGGCCTGTATGCATAATGTGCAACCAATGCAGGTTTCTTCATCAATATACACAAGTGTTTTTTCCGGGGCATCATCATGCTCGGCATCTAGTGCAAGTGGTTCAATACCCAGTAAGTCCGATAAAGCTAACATAGTCACTTCACCACCCGGTGGGCACTGATTTATTTCCGCTTCACCATTGGCGATGGCCTCTGCATAAGGGCGGCAACCGGCATAGGTGCATTGGCCACATTGTGTTTGTGGCAGTAGTGCATCAATTTTATCAACAACAGGGTCGCCCTCCACATGGAATTTTACCGAGGCATAGCCGAGTAATAAGCCGAATAAGGCAGCAATTAGGGCGAGTGTTAGAACAGCGGTTAGGATTGACATAAAGACTTAATTCACCAATCCAATGAATCCCATAAATGCTAACGACATAATACCGGCCGTAATCATTGCAATGGCAGTGCCCTGAAAGGCCTCAGGCACATCTGCCACAGCAATGCGTTCACGGATGCCGGAAAATAGAATAAGCACCATTGAAAAGCCGACAGCGGCACCAAACCCATAAAATGCGGACTGTAAAAAGCCGTGCCCTTCCTGTGTGTTAAGCAGGGCAACGCCCAGTACAGCGCAGTTTGTGGTAATCAGCGGCAAAAAAATACCCAGCACGTTATAGAGCAGTGGGCTGGTTTTATGTACAACCATCTCGGTAAATTGCACGACCACGGCGATGACTAAAATAAACATAATGGTACGCAAATAGGCAATGTCGAGAGGGATAAGAATGAACTGATTTACCAGATAGCTGCAAATAGACGATAAAGTAAGCACAAAGGTGGTCGCCAATGCCATGCCTATGGCGGTTTCTAGCTTGCGTGAAACACCCATAAACGGGCACAGGCCAAGAAATTTCACCAAAACGAAATTATTAACCCAGATGGTGCTGATTAAAATGAGAGCGTATTCAGTCATTTGTGCCCAGAATTAGGAAAAATACTATATTAGTTGATTCTACCTTAAACCGTCGAGGTTCGCGTGTTGTTAGGTGAAAATATGAGGATATTGTTACTTAATGTAATGATATTAAAAGCAATTTGTAGTTAGACAATGCTTTATTTAACCCAGTTAATGGTGCGGGTAATAGATGAGAGGTGTTGAATTCAGGCGTTAAATTTGAGTTAATGAAGCTCTTTTTCCCGCTAAATTGATGCAGGTGTGGCACAAGCATCATATTCCTCTGGAAACGATTTGTCGGGTCAAACTTTTTAGCATAGCGTGGAATCCGTATTGTTCGGGGCCGACTTTTGTCGGCTTTTTTTATGCCTGCTAAAAACATCTGTTTTGCGGTTTAAAAAGTTGGGGTTTTGTTTTTTTTGATTTACTCAAAGGCAACCAGACCCTTTAATACCATATCGGTATAGCTGATTAAACCTACAATCTGATTGTTTTCCACTACGGGGGCTCGGGATAAACCGCAGCGTTCAAATAACCGTGCGCAATAGCGAATATCCATGTTTGGGTCAACGCTTACAACCGGTTTGGACATGATCTCAAAAATATTAATGCGATCAGGTGAACGATCTTTTGCCAAAACATTGCGTGCAATATCGGATAGTAACACTATGCCGTATTCATCATCACTATTACGTCGTTCAACGATTAGTGACTTGGTCTCAACGTGCTTCATTTTGCTTAATGCTTCCATAACGGTCATCTTGCCGTCAACAATATCCACCTCAGCTTTCATTACGTCTCTTACGCGAATCACAGTTCTTTCATTCATAGCTTATCCTCCACAACGGATACCAGTTTCTCTACTTGGTGAGCAACACCTACCGCATCTTCAACATCAATTTGAATAGCAATGCCTGATCCAGGTCCTGTATCAAATTCCCCAACATCATTTATTTTTTCCAAAATATGTCGACTGAGATGTTCTTCAACTAGAAAGAGTAAAACATCGCGTTGAGTCTCTAAAGTTAAACCAAAAAATGTTTTACTTATGTTTAATCCCTCACCGCGTGCATTACCAATGACGGTAGCACCGGTTGCGCCAGCCTCTCGGGCCGCCTGCATAACCACATCGGTTCTGGAATCTTCAACAAAAGCAATGATTAGTTTGAAATGCATGGCTCTGTATCTCTCATTAAATTATTGTGAACGCCTGGCACGATATTCAGACAATTGTGCATAGGCCATAACTGACATTATTGGGAAAAGGCTCGCAAATGCGATTAAGCCAAACCCATCTATTAAAACGTTTCTACCGGGAACAGTTTCAGCTAAACCCAGGCCAAGTGCCGCAACAAGTGGAACCGTCACGGTTGAAGTAGTTACACCACCAGAATCATATGCCAGTGGTACGATCATTTTGGGTGCAAAAAAGGTTTGTATTACCACAATGATGTAACCGGTAATAATAAAATAATGGATAGGTGTGCCGGTGACAATACGGAAACTGCCCAATGAAATACCAATAGCGACCCCAATCGCCACAGCAATACGCAAACCCCATACACCAATGGCGCCGCCTGAAACTTCGCTGGCTTTAATGGCAACCGCAATTAACGAAGGTTCTGCAATGGTTGTACTAAAGCCAATAGCAAATGCAAAAATATATACCCAGTAGTAATCTGCCCAATGAAGAGTATAAAGTGCGCTTTCCAGACCATCATAAATAAAGGCGGGGTTGGTTAACTGGTCGGCCATTAATCGCCCGAGAGGGAATAGCGCTTTCTCCAGGCCAAGTAAAAATAGAGATAAGCCGATTAGTACATAAATGAAACCAAAAAAGACACGTTGTAAATTTGGAATTGGCTGGCGAATAACCAAAAATTGAAAGCCAAAAATAATTGCGGCAATAGGAATAACGTCGTATACCGTGTTGACGGTTGTATGGAATATTTGAGTAAGTAATTCCATTAAATAATCATCCCGTAGCCCATTACAAAAATCATTGGAGTTAAAGATGCAAAGGCAATTAAGCCAAAGCCATCAATCATTGGGTTACGACCTTTGATAGCCGTCGCTAAACCAATACCCAAAGCAGTGACGAGTGGTACCGTAATCGTCGAGGTAGTCACACCGCCGGAATCATAAGCAATGCCAATAATTTCACGGGGCGCAAAGGCGGTCATAATTACCACCAGCGCATAGCCGCCCATAATCATGTATTGAATAGACCAGCCTTTTAAGATACGTACAACACCAATAACAATAGCGAGACCTACTGAAAAGGCAACGGTATAGCGCAAACCCGAAGCATATGATGCCATCGCCGCGTCGCTCTTGCCTATCATTCCACCATTGGCGGCTACCTGTGATGCCTCGGCTGCAACGGCAATTAAAGCAGGTTCGGCAACGGTTGTACCAAAGCCAAGAGCAAAGGCGAAAATAAGCAGCCAGGTCACGCTACCTTTTTTAGCGAATGCATTAGCCATGCTTTCACCAATCGGAAACAGTCCCATTTCTAAACCATAAATGAAAAAGGTAAGGCCCATCACCACAAATAGCGTGCCGATGATAATGTCTAGAAAGTTTGGAATAGGTTGTTGTAAGACAAACAATTGAAAAAATGCAATGACAAGAATAATGGGTAGCAAATCACGTAGGCTACCGGTCATTGATTTTAATAATGCAATTAAAGGTCGATTCAAAAAATGTATCTCTTTATATTGAACATCAGTTTATTCTAAACCTATAAATTAAAATATCGAGTGAGATCTTATGATTCACATCAGTTAAGTTTAATAAATGATAGACGAAGTAGAGAATTTGATGGGAATTATTTGGCTGATACATCAACACGATAGGTTTCATGGCAAGCAACGCAGTTTTGCATTAAGTTTGAAAGCTGCGTTAATGTATGCGCGCCATCGCCCAGGTCGTCCGCATCCATTGCCAGCTGATCAAATTTTGTATGAGTATCGAAGCCCATTTTTTTAAATGCCATAGGTAACTTGCCAAATAATGTGTCCGGTGCACTCCCTTGCGCCGCCTTGCCTGCTTGTCTTGCATATTCAGCAACAAGTTTCATGTCATCTTCCGCAACGCCCTGAGTAATTTTTTGTACGCTACTTAAAAAAGCACGCATTTCAGCTAATACAAAATCGCGCTCGTCTGCGTTGAGTTGAATGCTGCTACGTCCATCAGAGCTCGATAATGGAGTACCTTGAAATATAGATTTATAGATGACGCCGACAATAACCAGTAATAGTAGTATGATAATTCCATTATATGGTTTGCTCATGAATATTCCGTATGGGTTTAAATAAACCGCTCAAGCTAACGTGAAATTGGGGACGAGTAAAATAAAAAATGGAAAAGTATTGATTTAGGACAAGTTTGCTGCAGTTATTTAGCGTGCTTTTCTTATCGCACTAGTTAATGGCTTTAATTGGGGGCGTTTTTTTGTTGTAGCGAGCTTAGGTGAAACTAGCTGGTAATAGTGGTTGAATGATTTGTTAATCAATACGGCTTTATCGGCAATTTTTCCAGATTCAATATATGTAGTAATGGCGCTACTCACAAATGAGAATACCAAACGTAAAAAGGCATAGGCCTCGGCTTTGTCATCAGGAATAAGGTTCCAGATACCTTGCCAGCTGACAGCTGTTTTTTCGAGCTCTTTTACGGTTTTATGAGGTTTATTCTTTTTGAGGATTTTATCTATTTTCTTTTGAATTTGTTTGAGTAATTTAATGTCAGCAGCAGAAAATATTTTATCTGTGATGAGGTGGGTAAGCGTACTGTAATTAATGTTTGAAACAGTGCCCGTGCCATTACATATGGGGCAGGGGAGTGTTGTTCCGCTGTGTGGGTTGTTTTCATCAGTTGCATCAATACTGAAATCAGATGGGTAGATGGCTCGACAAGTGGCATCGTTACATATTGTGGGTATAAATGGCATGGCTGTTCTTTGTTGTTTTAAAGGGTGATTATATCGGTTTTGGGTTGGTTAATGGTTTCTTTTTGATGGGACTGAATTGTTGTTACGGGCTCACGACTTAGTTACTGGCTGAACGTCTAAGGTTCGCCTGCTGGCGCCTTACTTCTTTATCAACAGCGATAAAGAAGTAAGCAAGAAATCGCCGTTCCCGGTGCCTTGCCCTCATCAAAAAGCGGATGAGGGTTCCCAAAAATTCTATAAAAGAATATTTAGATTTTTTTAACCTGTTAGTTTAAAACTTTGTTGTCGGGTCGTGTTGATGCGCCGTCCTGGCTTATCACCACTCAAAATCACGTCCCTGTGATTTTACCCCTATGGAGAAATAATTTTCGGCAAGTCACAGGGAATTTGTCGCTAGTCCATAATTATAATTGTTATTGAGTAGGGTGGATCAAACGAAGTGGATCCACCATTGTCGCGAAAATCGGTGGAACCGCGTTGCTTGTTCCACCCTACAAAAAAATACTGTCTTCGTCATTCCTGCGAAGGCAGGAATCCAGTGACATTGAATTACGTAAGACACTGGATCCCTGACAGAAGCATTCAGGGATGACAATGTTTTTTATAAATCGAAGAAGTTAATTGCAGTCTGGTGACAAACCGACCTGTCGCTAGCTGAAAACTGTACAACAGTAAGGGCGATTCCACAGGGATGTGGAATTGAGTTGCGATAAGCCAGGACGGCGCATCGAATCAACCGACAAAAGAGTAGTGAACTTAAAGCTTAATAGAATTGCGAAAGAAGAAAAAAACAGTTTTCAGGAACCCTCATGGCTTTCATATAAAAGTGAGGCGCCAGCAGGCGAACCTTGAAATTGCAGCGCTTGAATGAATTTCGGTAATGAGATGAATGTTAATGTTTCTCAGTTGTAAACAATTTCTTTAATTTCTTATGATTTTTAGTATGTTAATTTAATTTGTTCCATTGCAGAATTGCTGGCATCTTGATGTTTGGCGAAGGTTTTATTAATGAAATAGAATAACGCTACTTTCTGTTTTGGAAGCTCAATAAATATAAATTCATTCACTTTGTGAAAGAAGTGGAAGCTTGTATTTGATGTTTTAAATACAACTAAAGAGTTTATTTCTTTGTTTTTTGATTTAACTGATAATTTTTTATGTGCACGTCTAAAGTTAGAAAACACCTTGTTTGGAGAGATGTCCATCTTTTGCATTATACCAATTGGTATCTCAGCCAAATATGGTGAGTATTTACTATTTTTAGGTTTTCTTAGTTTTCGCCGAAGATTCAATATTTGAAATTTGAGATCAATAAGTTCAAGCCAAAGAATAACTTTTTCTTTTTCAGCGGTTGAAAAATCAGTGTTTGTTAGATCTGTATTATTGAATAAGTTTGCAATGTAATGCTCAAGTGAGCCAAGGATATATGAATTGCAGTGAGAACACGCTGATATCGTGGTTTTACTATATGTTTGACCAATGCCATTTATATTGGTGATAAAGTACTTATTTTGATTGTTCTCAAAGGCCCACTTAGGAATAACATGCTCCTTTGTTAAAGTTTCATCATTACCGCATAAAATACAAATAGATGAGTCATGATTTTTGATAAGTTTATTAACAATAATCTTGTTGTTTTTTTTAATGATTTTTCTTAGTGATATCAGTCTTTGTTCAATCATAACGAAATTTTAATTGTTTTATGGATATATCAGAATGTGCGGATATAGGCATAAGTTATATATCTATACATAAAAATCTATATGTAGCTATTTATGGCGACAATCATATTACTCAACAAGCTTCGCCAAACAAATCTCCGGCCTCATCTCCCTAACCAATGTTCCCTTCAAACAATTCCAGACAATCCTGCCTTTTAACGTATTCGGCGTAAAAATCAAAGTCTGCGAATTACCATCCAGAACCTCTCCGCGAATAGTTACCGTCATTACCCCATTTTCACTCAACACAATCGATTCAATCGATTGATTCTCAATTTGCTTCGGCAAGCCCGCATCAATATTCTGGTTTGGCCAGAAATTTGTTTTTTGAATAAATTCCGTCACTGTATTGCGGGTATCAAACGCCAGGTTTAAATCGGTTTCTATTTGTGTGCGTTTCGCGTATTGCTGGTAATAAGGCAGGCCAAGAAAACCACCGGCAACAAGAATAAGAATAACGATAACTAGATTAATGAGTTTTACTTTTGATGTGGTGCTTTTAATATCTTCCGGGTCATAACCACAATGAATACAAATAGAATCGACACTGGCACGAATGGTGCCGCATTCAGGGCAGAAATTATCCGGGTTTATATCGTTAATGACTTTATCTTCTTTTTGATCTTTTTTGGTTTTCTCTACGGGTCGTCCTTCTAAACTCAAATCCATCTGCTCACTGTGCAGTGGCGCAATGTCGGGGCGCGTCGGATCAATGAGAGGTTGCGCTTCTTGTTGAGGGATTAGTTCTTCTATTGTGGGAAGGGCTGTTTCTTCTTCGGCTTCAATAATTTCTTCTATACGGCAATTCGTGCCGGTGGATGTAATGGCCTTATAAAATTTTTCGGCGGTGGCTTTATCGGTTTTCTTTTTAATGACAAAGCCGTCTTTTAGTAAAATAGCCCGGGCTTTTTCTACGGGTGTTTTAAATAAACTGGCGAGTTTTTCTGCCGTGCCTTCAGCGGGGCTGGGGTTGTTTTCGATAATGACCTTGTAGTTTTTGCTGTCCATATTTTTATGTCACCATAATGCTCTGTGGTAATTATAGGCATCGTTATTATTTGTTTTTTGTGGGCTACAGT
>Ga0316209_1002350_pt1 | contig 15484 bp, 13 predicted proteins | sample 6monopyrite_MG_FD_204945 | JGI IMG/M metagenome (GOLD analysis project Ga0316209, IMG submission 204945) | Microbial mat bacterial communities from mineral coupon in-situ incubated in ocean water Damariscotta River, Maine, United States -... | ecosystem: Environmental > Aquatic > Marine >...
TAGGCGAAAAGTCTTTTTTTCGGGGATCTTTTTCTTTTCTTATAGCTTTGACTTTACCTATAATTGGAGAGCGATAATATTCTGGAATTTCAAACTTTTTCATTAATAGCAAAGGTATTGAAAAAGAAGTTAAGAAAAGAAAATCGCATAAAAAAAGTCATTCAAATTAATGAATGACTTTACTATTTGTCTTAGAAATATAACCAAATTTAACCAAGATAAGCTTTTAACATTTTACTTCTAGAAGTATGTTTTAATCTTCTAATTCCTTTTTCTTTTATCTGTCTTACTCTTTCTCTTGTAAGTTCAAATAATGCACCAATTTCTTCTAATGTATGCGCTGCAGAGCCTCCAAGTCCATAGTATAATCTAATAATACTGGCCTCTCTGTACTTTAATGTACTCAATGAACGTTCTATGTCTTGTCGTAATGATTCTTTAAGTATGTTGTTTTCGGGACTTTGCTTGTCGGTATTTTTAAGAATATCGTACATAGTAGATGAGTTATTGTCACCATCTACAAGTGGCGCATCCATTGACATGTGCCTGCCATTATTGTTTAATCCTAATTTGACTTCAGCTACAGACAAATCTAAAAAGTCAGCAATTTCATAAACGGTAGGTGTTCTTCCAAAATCTTGTTCCAATTCAGAAAATGATTTATTGATTTTATTGATTACTCCAATTTTATTGAGGGGCAATCTAACAATTCTAGCTTGGTCTGCTAATGCCTGTAAAATAGATTGTCTAATCCACCAAACTGCATACGAAATAAATTTAAAACCACGTGTTTCGTCAAAACGTTTAGCTGCTTTAATTAAACCTAAATTACCTTCATTAATTAAATCGGGTAAAGTTAATCCTTGATTTTGATATTGTTTAGAAACAGAAACAACAAAACGTAAATTGGCTTTTACCAATCTATCTAAAGCAACTTGATCTCCATTTTTTATCCGTGTAGATAATTCTACCTCCTCTTCAGCAGTAATCAAATCGACTTTAGCAATATCGTGTAAATACTTGTCTAATGATTCTGTTTCTCTGTTGGTTACCTGTTTTGTAATTTTTAGTTGTCGCATATCTTATAGTGTGTTAGTTTGTGTTCTCTACTATATAGACGTGAGCTAAATTAAAAAGGTTGGGTGTTATTTGAAAATAATTGTATTTTTTTTTGGAATTAAACTTTATTTTGACTAAAGATGATGTTTTTAAACATTAATATTGTTCTTTTTCGTTAGGGAAATCACCGCTTCTAACATCTGAAATGTAAGATTGAAACGAACCTAACATTTCTTCATATAAATTATGATATTTTCTTAGAAATCTAGGGTTGAACTCATTATTGATCCCCAACATATCGTGACTCACCAATACTTGACCATCTACACCATTTCCTGCTCCAATTCCAATTACGGGTATTTTGATAGAATTTGCAACTTTTTCAGCTAAGTCTGCGGGTATTTTTTCTAAAACCAATGCAAAACATCCTGTTTTTTCCAATAATTTTGCATCTTGAATTAATTGTTCGGCTTCTTTGTCTTGTTTTGCACGTACTGTATAAGTTCCAAATTTATAAATAGATTGAGGTGTTAAGCCTAAATGGCCCATTACTGGGATGCCGGCACTTAAAATTCTCTCAATAGATTCAATAATTTCTTTACCTCCTTCTAGTTTTACGGAATGACCTCCTGATTCTTTCATGATTCGGATGGCACTGCTTAATGCTTCTTTAGAATTTCCTTGATAAGAGCCAAATGGTAAATCAACAACTACAAGCGCTCTATCAATTGCACGAATAACACTTGAGGCATGGTAAATCATGTGGTCTAAAGTAATTGGTAATGTGGTTTCAAAACCAGCCATTACATTTGAAGCAGAATCTCCTACTAAAATAATGTCTATACCTGCTTTGTCAAGAATTTTGGCCATGGTATAATCATAACCAGTTAACATGGCGATTTTTTCACCTTTTAACTTCATTTCTTGTAAAACGTGAGTCGTTATTTTTTTTACTTCTTTATGTACTGACATGGTTTACTTTTTTATTTTTAAGATATTTATCCTTTTTTTAAATATAATTAGGGCGTAGAAATTGATATTGGTAAAACTTTGCCGTTAATCCATTTAGCTGTATTTAAACTAAAGTCAGCAATAAATTGAGCCATTTCATTTGCAGATAATGGTGCTTCATAGCCTGGAAAAGCTTCATTTAACATTTCGGTTTGAGCAGCACCTAAGGCTAAACAATTTGCTTTAATGTTATCGTTTTTAAGTTCTTCAGCCAGGCACTCTGTAAAAGATGCGACAGCTGCTTTTGATGAACTATAAATACTAAGTCCTGGAAATTTTGAGCTTCCTTGAAAACCTCCCATTGATCCAATGTTAACAATATGGCCTCCATTTTTTTTCATAAATTGAATGACTGCTTGACAAGATTGAATTAACCCAAAAACATTTGTTTTATAGATTGTCTCAATGTCATTTTGAGTGATGTCTAATATCGATTTGTTGATCAGCATTCCAGCATTATTAATTAAAACATCAACAGTTTTAAAATGAGAATTTATGATTTGAGTCAAAGTTGATTTAGAATCATTTTTTGACACGTCAAATGTAGCTGATTTTACATTTTTATCGTTTGTAAATTCAGCCAAACGACTCGTGTTTCTTGATAAAGCTAAAACATTGTTATCACAAGACAATATTGAAACAAGTTCTTTTCCAATTCCTCTACTACATCCAACAATAACAATGTTTTTCATGTCTTTATTATTTACTCAATCAAAAGGTGTTTTAAAGACTTAATATTCGTCAAATGACACAACAATTTTTTCAGTCAATGGTCTTGATTGGCATGTTAATACAAATCCTTCTTCAACTTCTTCAGGGTCTAATGCATAATTTAATTCCATTTTCACTTTTCCTTCCATCACTTTTGCTTTGCAAGTACAGCAAACCCCACCTTTACAAGAAAAAGGAACGTCAGCATCAGCATCTTGAGCTGCTTGCATAATAAATTTTCCTTTTGAAGATAAATCAAATTCAAATTCTTCATCATCAACAATTACAGTCACATGGCTCATAATTTCAGCCCCATCATCCACAACTTCATTTTTTTTAGGTGTAGAAACTGTAAATAATTCAAAGTGAATGTTTTTTTCATTCATTCCTTTGCCAATGAAAAAGTCTTTTACTGCAAAAATCATTTCCTCTGGTCCACAAGAGTAGATGTCATGAATTGATACATCTCTTAAATATTTGTCATATAATGACGCTATTTTTTTTGAGTCAATTCGACCACTTAATGTTTCATTTTGAGCTGCTTCTCGGCTATATAAATAATGTACATTAAAACCCGAAAACTCATTTTGTAAATGGTCTAACTCATTTTTATAAATTGTATGGTCTGCAGATTTATTACCATAAAATAAAATAACACGATTCGCATCATTTGCTTTTAAAATGTATTTAGCTATAGATATTATTGGTGTAATTCCACTACCTGCTGCAAATAAAACATAATTTTTAGTTTCATTCGATTTTACAGTAAAGTTACCAGAAGGAGTCATAACCTCTAACGAATCCCTATTGTTTAAATTTTGTGCATAAGTTGAAAATTTGCCTCCTTCAACTTTTTTAATGGCTACTTTCCATTCATTTTCATAGGGTGCAGAACTAATAGAGTATGCACGTCTAACATCTTCACCATTTATGTCAGCTTTTAAGGTTAAATATTGCCCAGCCTCAAACGAGAATTTATCTTGTAAATCTGCAGGGATATCAAATGAAATAGAAACCGCATCAGCGGTCTCTTTATTTATGTTTTTTATCTTTAAATTGTAAAATTGAGTACTCATAATTTTCAATATTTTTTTGTAAAATTAATGCTTATAAAATAAATTGTAACATATTTCTTTACTTTTAATTATATTAGTAACCAAATTTAGGTATCTCAAACGAATTATGAAGCATATTTTAATAGTGTTAATTCTTTTATTGTCAGTAAGTTCAATGGCAATTAAGGATGAAGAGTTTCAAAAGTATAAAGAAAAATACAAGAACGAAAATGCAGTCATTTTAAAGCATAACCAAATTGTAAACATCTCAGTCAATAAAAAATCAGGAGAATTAGACTTGTATAGAACCGATTATGAAGAGGTTTTATACTTGAATAAGTCTTCAAAATTTTACACAACTCGTTCTATTTCAATTTCAGAATATTTTCAAGACATTACTTCAGTTTGCGTAACAGTTATAAAGCCTGATGGAAAAAAAATAAAACTGAAAGATGAAGATTTTAAAACAGTTGATTCTAATCCAACAAGTTGGGTTTTTCATGATGACGATAAAGAATTAACTTTTAGTTTAAAAGAACTTGGAGAGGGTTATAAAACCATTATAGAATATACAAAAAAGCTTAAAAAACCGGAATTTTTCGGCGTATTTCAATTTATGAGTATGTATCCTGTAGAATCTCAATTGGTTTCAATTTCACACCCAAAAGAAATTGAATTAGCATTTACAGAAATGAATTTTGACGCTTATAAAATTTCAAAAACATCAGAATTAATTAAAGAAAATATAATTGATGCATGGACGGCTATTGATGTTGAAGGATTTTCATTTGAAGATGGAAGTATAGGGGCAAGTTATTTTTTACCAAAGGTTGTAGCACGAATTAAATCTTACCAATCTAAAGGTAAAACTGTAAATGTTATGTCGAGTGTGGATGATTTGCACAGTTTTTTTGAAGATTATTTATTAGCTAAAGAAAATGAAAAGGATAGGGGAGAAATAAATCGAATTGTAAGGGATATAACTGATGGGATGGATACTGAGCTCGAAAAAATGGACACTATTTTTAAATGGGTGCAAAAAAGTATTAAATATATAGCTTTTGAAGATGGTGCGAATGGTTTTGTGCCAAGGGCATGTAGTAAAGTGATGAAAGACCGTTATGGAGACTGTAAAGATATGGGTAATTTATTGGTAGAAATGCTGACTTATGCTAAAGTCAAAAATGCGCATGTTGCTTGGGTAGGTACAAGAAGAATTCCTTACCTAATGAGTGAAATCCCAACGCCATTAACTACAAATCACGTAATTTGTGTGGTTGATAAGCCAGATGGAGGCTATTATTTTCTTGATGCTACAGGGTCTGAAGTTTCATATCTCATTCCGCCTGTTGCGATTCAAAATAAAGAATTATTAGTTCATTATGGAAAAGGAGAATATAAGTTAGTGAAAGTTGATCCTGTTAAAGGAGAGTTAAGTGCATATATTTCTGAAATTTTTATTGAAGTGGTTGACGGAGACTCTATTGTGGGAAAAGGAAAGGATGTGTATTATGGCTATCAAAGAGAAAGAATAACCTACCGTTTAAAAAATTATGAAAAAGAAGATTTAGATGATTATATGAAAGGCATTTGTTTAAATGGCTATAGTAAATTTACTTTGAAAGACTATTCTATAGAAAACCTTAATGATAACAATACAGAGTTATATCTTAACTATGATTTTACGTTTAAAAATACTATGATTCAAGATGGTGATAATTATTATTTTAATCCCGATTTATTTGATTTAGGAGGCGTTTATTATAGTGCAGATGAATACAAGCAAAGTCGTAAAAAGAGTTTTTATAGAGATAATAAATATCTATACCATGTAAAAATATCAGCTGATTTTGAAGTAAGTCACCTACCAGATAAAATTGAATTTAACAATGACTTAATTCATTTCACCACAACTTTTGAGCAAAAAGAAAATGAAATTCTGGTTACAAAACATTATTCGTATAATATGTTAGAAGTGAAACCATCTTATTTTGAAGAATGGAATGCTTTTTCAAGAGCTCTTAATTTAGCAGCAATGCAAAATATAATCCTTACAAAGAAAAAATAATGAAGAAATTAATAATCCTATTTACATTATTATTGCCGTTTGTGAATCAAGCACAAAAATTCCCATTTTATGAAAATAATAAGTGGGAAAAAAAACCAACATTAATAAACCGTCATCTTGATGATCCTATTTATTATTATAATCAATATGACATAGCGATAGAATACATATTTGATAATACTAAAGGTGTATATAATAAATTTGAAACGAATCACTACCGCATATTTTTAAACACAGATGCTGCAGTTGAAGAATTCAATAAAGTATATATTTCATTAGAGGATGTTCATAATGTTTTAAATTTAAAAGCTAGGTTAATAAAATCAGATAAGATAGTAGATTTAGAACTTGAAATTGAAGAGTTTTATAATGAAGACGATCATGAAGAGTATTATTATTTTCCAATTTCAGGAATGGAAGTAGGGGATGAGCTTGAAGTGTTTTACACTTTAAAAATGTCACAAGCCATGAATGGAGATCAAATTTTAATGCAAAGTGAATATCCAATGTTTAATTCAAGCTTTTATTTGATTACACCTAAGTATTTTAAATTTGATTTTGAAACTTATAATGGTTATCCAAAACCCGAAAAAATAGATACAATTCTACAAGTGACACAGTATTATGCTCATTTAGACAGTATTCCAGCTTTTAAATCAGAATATTTTTCAGAATATTACAATTCTATTTATAAAATTGATGCAAGTTTATATTCAATTGAGGACAATGGTTATTTTGATCGGTATTATCCTTATGAAGGAACAGTTTCTTATCTAAATAAATACTATAATCAACCTATAAAAGGAAGTGTAAAGAAAAAAGTCTTAAAACAATTAATTGCATTAGGGTATGATGTAAATACAGATAAAGAAACCAAAATTAGGTTTATTGAAAACTATATTAAAATCAATATTAACTTTAGTTCAAGGTTTGAAGATTTGGGGGTGTTAGAAACTATAAAAAATAAACGATCATCTGTACCTGGGATAATAAAGTTGTATAAAATATTATATGACGTTGCCGAAATTGAATATAATTATGGCTACACTTCAGACCGTTATGAGACGTATTTTTCGGACGAAATAGAGTCGGATTATTTTTTACAGAATTACATTTTCTATTTTCCAGATGTAAAAAAATATTTATCACCTCTTGATTTTTCAACTCGTCTTGGATTTGTGTCAACTGATCTAGTTCCGAATAACGCCTTATTATTAGAAGAGGTTAAAACAGGAATAAGGAAATCTGATTATAAAGTGGAGCCAATTCGTGCAAATGATTATAGAAAAAATTATGACAGTACAATAATGCATATTAAACTTGCTGACAATTTGATCGATATGGATATAGATATTGAAGTGTATGCTCAAGGTTATCAGGTTGGTGAATTGCAAGCATATTATTACCTCTATTCTCCAGATAAAAAAGATGAAGAAGTGAAAGATATACTCAACTTTATGGGAGATAATTCAACTTATAAAGTAAATGATATTAAGCATATAAATCCTGAAGATGCCTATGTTAAACCGTTAATTGTAAAGGGTGAAATCACTCATCTTTACACCCATATTCTTGAAAAAGCCAATCAAAAAACAATAATTAAATTGGGTAATATATTTGGAGATGGACTAGAATTAAAAGAAATTTTAGATCGAAAAACTGATTTTACATTTGGGTATGCATACCATGCAATAAAAACGATTATTATAGACTTACCTAAAGGTGTTAAAGTATCGAGATTAGTCGATATTCAAGAATTTGATCAATTGGTTGGTTTAGATGGGTTTTCTATGTCGTCAAAAATTAGTGTGAAAGATGGTAAAATTGTTTATGTAAAAAGCAATGCCTTTAAAAAACAACGTTATAGTGTAAAAGAAAAAGAAAAAATGGCAAAAATATTTCAATTTTACAATGATATTGCCAATATGAACATCATTTTAGAGTAAAGCTAATCGTTTAATAAATTGACCTTAACAACTCCATCACGATCAATTTCTAGCAATTTAACTGCTGTAATTTGATTAACTAATTTGACGTTAAAAAGCGTTTTTACTTTAACATAATTTTCGGTGAACCCATACATGGTACCTTCATTTTCTTCACCCTCCCATAAAACAGACTTTGTTTTACCAATTTGAGTGTCGTAAAAAGCACGTCTTTTTTTGTTCGATATAATTTGAAGTTGTTTACTTCTTTCTCTCCTTATATTTATCGGAATGGCATTAGCCATTTTTTTAGCTGTTGTATTGGCACGTTCTGAGTAGGTGAAAACATGTAAATAGGAAATGTCTAAATCTTTTAAATAGTTTACTGTTTTGTTAAATTCTTCATCCGATTCACCCGGAAATCCAACAATCACATCAACACCAATACAAGTGTCAGCATTATTTGATTTGATTTGCTTGATTCTTTCAGTGTAAAGTCCGGTTAAATATTTTCGGCGCATTTTCAGTAACAATTCATCTGATCCTGACTGTAAGGGAATGTGGAAATGGGGTAAAAAATGATTTGAACCGTGCACAAAGTTAATAATTTCATTCGTTAAAAGGTTGGGTTCTATAGATGAAATTCTAAAGCGATTAATCCCATTTATTTTATCGAGTTCTTGAATAAGATCATAAAAACTTTCATTTTTACCTTGACCAAAATCGCCAATATTTACACCCGTTAAAACTACTTCTTTAATATCGGTTTTTGCTATTTTTTCGGCTTCAATTAAGGTTTCTTTAACACTTGCGTTTCTACTTTTACCTCTGGCTAACGGAATGGTACAAAAGGTACAAAAATAATCGCATCCGTCTTGAATTTTCAAAAAAGAACGGGTTCTGTCACCAAAGCTAAAAGACGGAATAAAATTATTGGTTTCTTTAATGTTTTTATTTTCAATTTTTGTAATTTCTTGTTTTTCAAGTTTGCCTAAATGATCTAAAATATTAAATTTTTCATTTGCACCAAGCACTAAATCCACACCGTCAATACTTGCAATTTCATCTGGTTTTAATTGAGCGTAACAGCCAATCATCACAACAAAAACAGAAGGGTTAATTTTTACGGCTTTTTTAACAATTTGCCTACATTTTTTATCGGCATTTTCGGTTACCGAGCAGGTGTTTATCACTACAATATCGGGTCGGTCTGTAAAGTCAACTTTGGCAAAACCTTGATTTTCAAAATTTCGGGCAATGGTTGACGTTTCCGAAAAATTCAGTTTACAACCTAAAGTATAAAATGCTACGCGTTTATATTGACTCATAATTGAGTGCAAAGATAAGGGTAAGTTTTAGGAATCAAAAGAAAATTAAATGAGATTAATTGTCATGCTTAATTAATTTGGATTGGAAATTACCAAGTGAAGTTGCTAATTGAATTAAGTACACGCCATTTGGTTGACTTGATAAATCTATAAATTGAGAATTAGTTCCATTTTTAACATCTATTTTTAGAGTTTCAATCAAATTTCCAGAGTAATTATAGATATTTAGTATAACAATTTCGGGGTTTTCTATTTCAAACACAATTGTAGCATTTGACTCTGTAGGATTAGGTTGGATGATAAAATTGAATTTATCTAATTTATCAGCATATACCGAAATAGTTTTTGAATATTCAAACTTTCCATCAAAGTCAACTTGTTTTAATCGGTAATAGTTATTACCATTTCTAGGTTTTGTGTCATAAGACAAATATTTTGTTTCATAAGCAGAGTTACCAGTACCTTGTGCAGTGGCAATTTTTTCCCATTTTTCATTGTCGTAAGACACTTCTAAATCAAAATAATTATTATTCATTTCTGACTGAGTAGTCCAAAATAAATCTACCATATCTTCATCTTTATTGTACGTGCCATAAAAATCGGTTAGAGATATTGGCAGAGGTGTACAGTCAAATGTTGCTGTGCCAGTAAAGTTTAAATTATACCCAGCACCTGTTGGTGTCCATTCATCTACCATAAGTACATAAATTTCACCAGCTATAACGTTAATATCTTCTACACCACCATCACCAGTAACGTCTTCTGTATTGTCCCCAAAGCCATTTGCCATCCCTGTTAATCCACCTGCTCCCGAATCAGAACACCTTATGGGGTTACCTAAAGTTGAGCAATCTACGTTAGGGCCAAACAAAGCAAAATCATAATCGTCAGTCCCAACTGTGGGCGCAATGGTTAAAGCTAATGTTCCACTTGTAGCAATTTGAAAAGCATACCAATTGGTTTGATTTTCTCCTCCTGCCGGACAAGCAGTCCCACTGCATCCTTCAGCAACAATACCAGGACCAACTGAATTTGCAGGAACAGCAGCATTAGTACATATTTCTGTTAAACCAGTACAGTCTGCATTAGTTGTACCTGTTGGGCCAGCTGCACAAGGCGTGCATGATAAGGTTGCTGCCCAACCAGGTCTTGTTACAGAAAAATCAGAACGAAATCTAAAAGTTAAGCATCCACTAGGGTGAGTTGAAGTGTAAGTAAAGGGAGTCGCAGGTGTTCCCCAAATCCTACCTAGTCCATCAGCTGGGGCAGTTGTAAAAACAGTACTGTTTTGATTAGGGCCATTTCCTACTGTTAAATAATCAAAACCAAATTCAGTGTCAAAAGAGGTAAAAGTTACAGAAACACAATTCAAAGGAGAGTCGGGACAAAATACACGATAAACTTGATTTATATTATTAGAATAATTACCTCCTGCCCCTCCATTGTCGTAATATGTTCCAGAACAAGTTGCCTCTAAACAACTCCCAACAAATTCTCCACCAATTCCTACTGTAGGATGAGTGTAAGTTTGTGAAAAACTGCTGTTTATGGCTGAAAATGTTAATATGTAAAATAAGATTTTCATTTTATTCAGTTTCTAAAATAATACCATGGTTACCCTTTTTTAAAGCAGTTTTTTGATAAGAGTAGAGTATAATTGTGTATTCTATGTTGTTAATTTCGACTTCAATCTCAATATCGTCAGATTCTAGTCTTGATTCCTCCATACTGTTTAAATCGATTTGATTTACAATGAGTGAATCACTTTGTGTACTTAAACTAAAATCTTCAATTTCAAAATCTACATAATAACGTTGTGTATTTAAAATAACAATATTTTGGCCTGCGTATTTTTGAGTTTTTTGTGAAAAACTAATGAATGAAAATACTAAGCCGGATATTAAAAATATCAATTTCATAAGCAAAGGAGTTTATTTTATCTTAAATATACGAAAAATAATTTGAATGGTTGACTGAATGTCAAAAATAATTAAATAAAAAACGCTAATCCATTAAATTAGCGTTTTTATATATTTTAAAGTTCTTCAAATGTCACTTCTTCTCTTGGTTCTGGTTTTTTATACTCTCCAGTGTCCCATAATTCTTTTATTTTATCTAATGCGGATGTCATACCATCACTAAATTTTTCAAAGTCTTCTTTGTATAAGAATATTTTATGTTTTTCAAACTCAGCTCTATCACTATCTTCAGATCCATATTTCCGTTTACTTTCGGTAATGGTTAAATATAAGTCGTTTCCTCTTGTTTTTTTTACGTCAAAAAAGTAAGTTCTTTTACCAGCTTTTACTCTTTCCGAAAATACTTCATCATTTCTATCGTTCATCTTCCCTTCTTTTATTAAAATTATAAAGCAAATTTAGAACTTCTAAGATGAAAACAAAATAAAAGCCCAATTTAATTAGTTAATTTTCCTTTTTTCAACTTTTAGTCACGAATAGATTATTAAATTTAATTAAAAAATTCGTTCAAGTGTAATTTTCCAAATCACCACTTTCCCCATAAGAAGAATTTTGAGCACTTTACAACACCGGATCAGTCAATGTTTCGACTCACTTAACAACCGCAGAGTATTCAGTTCCGATAGTTATCGGAATGGCCTACTGTGTGCTGAGTATTCGGTATCGGCAATCCGAATACTTAGTTGTTGTAAAACGTTTTACATTTTAACAATGTATCCATCACTAACAACAACTTTACATTCCACGTTATTTCCATTTAAAACACCTGGTATCCATTTGTAATTGGCCTTATAATATTCAATAATGTAATTGTCATATTCTGCATTTACACTCTTTACCATTTTATAATCATAAGTTGTTCCATCTGGTTTTATCCAAAACGATAATGCATATGAAATATCTTGACTGTTGTTTGATAATGTAGACAGTTTTGAATGGTCCATTTTTTTCCAATTATCTACACGAGCTTCATTGCCACCTACTAGATATGGAAGTCTATCTAATTTTGAAGTAATTATTCCAGAATTATTTTTAATATAATAAACATTTTTAGTTTCGTTTGTTACAGGGAAAATAATTGTGTTAGATGAATAATCAAATTTTTGTTCTAATTCTCCGGCTTTATAATAATTCCAAATACCAACTAAACTATCATTTGAGTATGAACCATGCTTAGTCATTATTAATGGTGATTTTTTATCATAATTAGGGTTTCTAGTACCAACATTTGTGTAATACTTCCATACTCCATTTTTTTTATCATTCTTATAATATCCAATGCTGCCAACATACTTATTTAGTATATAAGTTTTCCAAATGCTATCTTTAACTCCCATTTTATAGAAACCTGATTCTTGTAGATCATTCAAAACATCATACCTCTTATATTCCCCATGTCTAATTGAGGTGTCTGATTTAAGCACATAATATTTTTCTTTTACAGTAATACCGTCAATAGAGAATTTTTTCTTAACTTTTTCTGTTTCTTGACTATAAGTTATAAGTGAAAGGGTAAGAATAATAATTGTAAATATATATTTCATTTCTACTTTTTAATGTTTTACAACGGTTATGCTAAAAGTTGGAGCTATCCCGCAGAGTAGCTATTACTTTTTAGACGCTGTTATTACCATGTGCTTTATATTAAAGTAAACTTATACATTCAGAAATATGTTTTCTAAATCTTTTAATGTGAAAGGTTTTTGCAAAACAAAATCTATACCATGTTCTTTTTTACTTGTTTCCTCAACAGCCCATCCACTCACAATAACAATTTTTTTATTGTTTCCAAACTTGTCTCTAATAGCCTTTGCTAATTCCCACCCATTCATTTCGGGCATACCAATATCTGTAAATACAATATCGCAAGTGTTTTTATTAAGATATTCTAAGGCATCCTTTCCGCGATTTACAGTATTAAATTTGTGATTAGTAAACTCTAACAATTCAAAGACAGATTCTGTTATCATAGGATCATCATCTACCCACAAAACATTAAATTCTTCTTTATTGTTCGATTCATTTTTATGTATCTCTATAATTTCTTCTTGTTCACTTATTGGAAAAACAATTTCAAAGGTGGTCCCTTTTGCTATTTCAGTGGATTTAACAACTATATCCCCGTGGTATTTTTTTACAGTACTATAAACACCACTCATTCCTAAACCTCTGCCCAATTTGAATCCTTTTGTTGAAAAAAACGGATTGAAAACTTTTAATTTGGTTTCTTCATCCATACCTATTCCTGTGTCAGAAAAAGTTGCATAGATGCCTTTATCTTTTAAACCTGTTTGAATAATAAGATTTCCACCTTTTGGCATTGCCTCAATACTATTTTTAATTAGATTATAGATGGCGGATTTAACTTCTCCATTATTACAACGAATTTTTGGAATTTCTTCAAAATTAGTGGTAACATTTATCCTTAAGTCATCTTTTTCCACGCTATCTTTCCAAAGCGGACGTGACTCGTTCAAACTTTCTTCAATCAGCTTGTTAAAATCGATAAGTTTGGTGTTTTTATTGTCATGTTTTGTATCACCAAATTGTTGTAGTCCGTTGACTCTCTCAGCCACATTGTCTATGATAGACCCAATGTTATTCAATCGGTCACGCACGGTAGTTGACAAATTGGGTTGGTTTTTTACAATTTCTAAATTCCCCATCATTTGTTGTAATGAATTATTAAAATCATGGGAAATAGAAGCTGACATTTCTCCTATTGCTTTAAGTCTTTGATGCTTGATATGAGCCTCTTCAAATTGTTTCTTAGAGGTAATGTCTTGAGTGGTACCTAATAAACTAACTATTTCACCATTTTCACCTAATACAGGTTGACAAATGACTCTTACCATTTTTTGCTCATCATTTGGGAGACAAATTCTATATTCAATATCAAATGGAGTTCCTAGACTTGTAGCTTTGACAAAAGAGTTATTAAATAACTCTAGATCATCTGTGTGAACTCTATCTAAAATTGTATCGAAATCTGGTGTCGGTTTACCTAAATCAAAGTTCCAGATGTTGAATATTTCATCTGACCATTCACTTTCTAGAGAAACAGTATTAAATTGCCAACTACCAATATGTGCTAATTTCTACGCTTGATTTAATTTATCTAAGGATTCTCTTTTTGTTATTTTGGCATCTTTTAACTTTTGAATACTTTGAATACTCACGGGGACATTTTTTTGTTTTGTTTTTGTTTGAGGAATAGGAACTGAAAATAATGCTGAAAATTCATCCCCATTAAGGGTTTTATAATTCACTTCTGATTCAAATGATTTATCTTTGTTCCATATTGCTTCTATAAGTTTTCCAAACACTTTGTCTGCTCCTTTACCAAAAGTAACATGTTTTTTATTTAAAAATTCTTGATTACTTTTTGCTTTAAACATTTTTAAAGTAGCTTTATTTACACTGTTTATCTTCACTTTTTCAAGTAACGAAAATAATATTTCAGGATTCTGGTTTAAATAGATCTTTATATTTGGGATATCAAGTTTTCTGAGCTCCTCTATTTGCTCAAATACGAGCGTTAAATCTTCATTCCAAATAGAAATTGCAGCATTATCAAATAGTTGTTTATATTTCTCTTTTAGTTTTAAGTTTTTTTCTTCAATCTGTTTCTGAGAAGTGATGTCCTTAGTAACGCCGAAAATACTATTATGATGTTTTTTTTCAAGCGCCATGATATATAAGTTCCTGATTTCACCTGATGGTCGTTTTATTCTAAACTCAAAAGGAACAAACATTTCACCTTTTAATAAGGAGCTAATACCTTCTTCCAGTTTATACAAATCTTCAGGTAAAACGGTTTTAGTTACATTCTCGTTAGAGGGATAAAAACCATCCTTACTTACACCGTATATGTTATACATTTCATCAGACCATTCAGTTTTGTCTGTTGCCATATCCCAATGCCAACTACCAACATGACTTATATGTTGTGCTAGATTTAGAGCATTATTTAAACCTTTTAATTTTTTATTCTGATAATCTAACTCCTTTTTGTTTTCAAGTAGTGCTTTGTTTTTATTTTTAATTTCTTGTTCAGCTATTTTACGCTTATGTATATCCTGCATACTTTAACCATTTCCACTACCTCACCATTAGTATTTTTAACTGGATAGATGTATTCTGAAAACCATTTTTTTTCTCCTAGCCAATCTAAAAGGACCTCTAATGTTTCACTTTTACCTGTTTTCTCAACTTTTTCATACATATTCAGAAGTGTGTTAGAAACCTCAACATCAAAAAGGTCGTTAGGCATTTTACCCACTACATCTTTAGAAGTTATAGCGTAGCATGCAGGAGCATTATAATAAAGATACTCGCCATTAGGTTT
>Ga0316209_1002352_pt1 | contig 15479 bp, 17 predicted proteins | sample 6monopyrite_MG_FD_204945 | JGI IMG/M metagenome (GOLD analysis project Ga0316209, IMG submission 204945) | Microbial mat bacterial communities from mineral coupon in-situ incubated in ocean water Damariscotta River, Maine, United States -... | ecosystem: Environmental > Aquatic > Marine >...
TCATCAAATTCTCGTGCGACATGGCGAGGCAAGCAACGGTCTGTCTCACTGAGATGCGACTGAAACTCGGGCCAATAGCGCTCGATGAGTTGATAAAGCAGTGTGTGCTCTGGTTGGTGACGGGCATAGCTAAACACGTCACCGCCAGACATCCTGTCCGGCCTTGGCTGGGTCATATAACGCGTCCTTGCATTATGTCTGGCAGTGAGTGTATCAGCCAGTTGTATCTACTGACAATACAGCAACGTCACAGGGGGCACCTGTTATTTATCGGTACCCCCTAAAGTAAACACATTGTTAAAGATCATCCACCTACGAGATGCAGGTTTATTTGAGTCGCTAAGCCGCGATGTCGACGGCGCCCACCTTGGCAATTGAAATATTCCAAGGCAGTAATGCTTCGTAGTCTTCCACCGTTTGACAATAGGGGATGGCTTTCAATATTTCGACATAATACCGATAAGGATCTAACCCATGGCGCTTGGCCGTTCTAATCAAACTAAAGTGAAGGCATAAGGCCTCTGCGCCCTTTACAGAACTACAGAATAAAAAATTCTTTCTGGCAATGACAAAGGGTTTGATTTCCTGTTCCGTCAAATTGTTATCGGCTTCTAAGCGACCATCGTTGAGAAATTCACACAGGCCATCCCAAAATTTAAGGGTATAGGCAAAGGCTTTGCCTAACGATGATTTCGGCGGCACAGTCGGGTAGTGCTCATCAAGCCATTGTTTAAATTCAGCCATCAGTGGTTTTGAGCGCTGTTGTCGCAGGTTTAAGCGTTGCTCCGGAGTCATCTTCTCATCTTTGGCTTTGCGCTCTATTTTATAGAGGCGCTTATAAAAACGCATCGCCTGCTTGGCGAGCCCATTCCCTTTTGAAGCGAGGGCAATCGGCTCGAACTTGCGTCTGGCGTGGGTGTTACAGAAACTGGGGCTTACCGTCTCAGATTCAAATAATAAATCAAAAAAGGGATCACCGTCGCAATGCAGCGTGCCACTAAAACCCGCAAACCAATCATTGACAAAGGGTTTGTGTTTTATGGCGTTGTACTCGTAAAGAATGACCTCTTTTCCCGGTGCTCCACCTCGAAAGCAGTACGCATAGGATTTGGTGGTGGCCGATCGGTCTGGTTCGTTTAATACTTGCAGGGTAGTGGCGTCTAAAGCCCCTATATTGTAGTCAATGACTTGATCTTTCATTAAATTGATTAGCGGTTGTAGTGAGTCACTGCAATCAATCACTGAACGGGCCATGGTTTGGCGAGAAAAGCGAAATCCCGCCCTTTTTTCAAACTGTTTTTCTAAATGATAATACGGCTGTCTATCATCAAGCTTGCTAACAATAATATGGGCCAACACGGATTCGGTAAAGGATGCTTTGGGCAGAATATGCTTAGGTTTGTCGGCTGTGATCACTTCACCCACGCAACCTTTAGGGCAGGCTACTACTTCACGCAGTTCGACAATGACTTCATAGACGGGCGGTTGGTAATTTAAACGTTCATGCCGCTCATGGTTAATCACCTTTTTTTGGCAGCCGCACTGACAGGTTTTGTCGTGAGCATCAACGGGGATTAGCTGTTCTGTACGGGGTAAATGTGCAGCAAAGGTATTCCTTGATTTTTTGGCCCGCCGTTTTTTCTGGCGATCAAACTCATTGTCACAGGAATCATCGCTGACTTCATGGTCTTCATCCAGCGCTTCATTAAGAATTACTTCACCATACAAAGACAGCTGAGGGTTTTCGAGATCGATATAGCGCTCTGATTTTTGACCGAACCGGTGGCGTAGCATTTGTTTCAGCTGATCCATTAATACTGCATAGGCTTCATCAGATTGTTGACACTTTTTACGCAATAAATCGCATTCCAGTGTTAGCTGGTCGACTTGATGCTGTAAGGATTTTTCAGTGTCGGTCATGATGGGCTGCACAGTGTTATTATGGCTATTATTATAGATTATTCTGTTAGTTTAAGGTGGAAATAGTGTTAATAAAACTGCGTGTATTGGCATTTTTCTGGTGGTTTTTGTTGCGTAAAATCAATCCCCGATAATAACCATTGCAATTGTTGCATGGACAGCTCCATTGCTTCATCGACAACACGGGGGAACTTGAATCGACCTGTTTCAAAACGTTTATATAAAAGCCAAAAACCTTGATTTTCCCAATACAACATTTTTAATTTGTCAGCCTTTTTATTTCTAAAAACGAAGAGCTGCCCTGAGACTGGATCTTTTTTCAGCGTATCGGCCACTAAAATAACGAGGCCATCGATTTGCCTGCGGAAGTCAATTGGCTGCCGGTAAAACCAAATAGTGGTATTGAACGGTAACAGCATGGCAGGCTATCTCGTGAGAAGGCTGGGTAACAGTGCCAGTAATTCAGGGGAGTAAATCACTAGACGCGCACCATTGGGGCATTCCAGGACACCCAGTGGAGCAGCGGGTGCAGCTTTGGGTTGCGACTGTAGTTGAGGCTCAGTTGTTACATTGACCGGAATAAAGGCATCCTGAGATTGTGTATTATTGATTTTTTGAGACCAGAACACGAATTGGTGATAAACAAGCTTGTGACTATCAGCATACTCCCGCTTAGATAGGCCACTGTTATTGAACGCCTTAACGTGAGTTTGCCATTGCTGATTTTTCATGGGGATGCCCTCGATGAATGGAGGGGCGACTATGACAGGCCATGCTGGTTCAGGCTAGAATGGGGTTTGTAGATCGCTTACCGTGGGTAGCGGATACGGCCGATGGCGCCCGAGCGTCTCGCGTTGGGGCAGAAAGCACCGGCTCTCGCGACGCCGGCGGTACCGGCAGAACCGATAAATCATCATCGCCCAGTCGACCCGGGTGTTGTGGGCGCAGTGGTGGAGCTGGCGACGCCAATGCTCGAAGCTCTCTGCGTCGAGGTCGGCGTAGCCAGCCTGTGCGAGATAAGCCCGCAGGCGGTGCAGCACGTACTCGTCGAGCCGGATGGCACGCCCGAGAGCGCGCCGACTCGAGATGTACGCCTGCACGGCAGCGTCAAAGCGATGCAGCGGAGATGGCTTACACATGGCTCCCTCCCACCGCGCACGGAACAGGGAGAGCAACACTACGCAGCATGGCCACATCGAGTCGCAAGTAGGCACTTGTGCCGAAGAAGCTGTGATGCCCGAGAACGTCTCCGATCGCCTTCATACCCACACCGCGGCTGAGCAAGCGCATCGCGAACGTGTGTCGCAGTCGGTATACGTGCTTGGCGCAGTTCGGCAGTCCTGCCTCGCGCATGCGCTTGCGGAAAATGTCTCCGACGGCAGTGCGTTCGAGCGGGATGTAGGGACAGCGCGCCCGCAGGAAGAGCATCGACGAGGCGCTGGCGCCACCGGCGCGGCCGTGCTGCAAGTAGTCACGCAGCAGCCGCAGCGTGTGCGCGTCGAGCGGAAGCGTCAGTGGCGAGCGCGTCTTGGACTGATAGACGTGAAGGAGTTCTTGCTCCCAGTCGATCGAGTCAAGGCGCAGCGCGACGACCTCGCTCGGGCGCAGCCCGTAGTAGGCGATCAGATGCAGGATGCACAGGTCGCGCCATCCGCCGCGGCTGGTGCGGTCGATGGATCGTAGCAGCCGCAGCACGCTCGACCAGGGTAGCGCTCGCGGCGGTAGCTCGTCGCGATAGGTGCGTGGTGTGTCGAGCCCGTCGAGGCGCTCGCGCACCAGACCCACATCATGCGCATAGCGCAAGAACGCCCGCAGATGTGCGACTTCGTGTTGCAGGGAGTGACGGGAGACCTCCCGGCTGCGCTCAAGGATGAAACGCTCGAGATCGTTGCGTGAGAGCCTCTGCAGGGATCGCCGTGGGCTCAGGACGTGCGCCAACAACCGGCGCAAAGTGATGTTGTGATGAGTGCGAGTCGAGACAGATAGACCGCGAACTTCGGTGAGGTACCGGTCATACCGGCGGATAAGATCCTCAGAGGGTGAGACCGGCTCGGGTACCAGGCGTCCTTGCGCGCGCAGGTAACGCGTGTAGGCGCGCCGGGTGCTGGCGAAAACGTGGAACCGCGAGCTGGGATGGCGCTCGCGGCCAAAGGCGGCCAGGAGGTCGGCTTCCCGGAGAATCGGTAGTGAAGAGCCGGACCACAGCCGCGGCATGACGAACAGCAGCCGTCGAATATGGCAGTCGACGGTGTAGTCAGTGTAGCGCTCGGTGCGAAGCCACTCGATGAAAGCGATGGCCTCATTCTCCGCCGGGGACTCTTCGATCATCCGGCGTGTGCTGGGACGTAGATCAATGTTCATGGTGCCCTCCACGGTCGTAGTTGGTGGACGGAACACTATGTCGGATGCGAAAACCTATGTGGAGTACAAAGGGCGGATGATGGCCTCACGCTGCAGCGCCATCATCCGCACTCCACATATTAAAGAAGTCCCGATTCAGCGAACGAGACACTCTCACCACCCGACACTACGAAGTGGTCGAGCACGCGTACGTCAACCAATGCAAGTGCCTCCTTGAGCCGGCGGGTGATCATTTCGTCCGCACGACTGGGTTCAGCGACACCGGATGGGTGATTGTGGAAAAAGACCATGGCGGCAGCGTTCGCCTCCAGGGCCTGTTGCACGACGACGCGAGGATGAATCGAGGCGCCATCGATGGTGCCCTGAAACAACTCACGCACAGCGATGATTCGATGCCGGTTGTCCAGAAACAGACTCCCGAATACCTCGTTGCGGTAATCGGCCAGGCGAAGACGCAGAAAATTCCGTGTCTCCTCTGGACTGCTCAAGGCCCTCCCGGCTCGATGCTTAACTGCCAATAATTTCATTGCCAGCATCACCACTGATTGCTTCTCCTTGTCGTTAAGCTCCGACGGCTTTAGACCGGTAAACCGGTCCTCCGTATTTTTCATGACTGATCTCCTCGAATTGACGGGGAGACCAGACCCTCGGGGGAATGATTCCCCGATGGGTTGGAAGGTGGCCGGGTAACGAAGTTACCCGGCCGGTTGTGGATCTACGCAGCGGTCTCTTGCTCCGTAACGAACGGCTGGCCGTCGACCTTGGCCCACGCAATGCTAAGCAGACGGGCCTTCAGACTGACTCCGGTCTCACCGGCCTTGTCACCGCTCTTGTAGGTAAAGGATTCCGCATACAGATCACTGAGCGTGAATCCAATAAGCACCTTCAACTTGCCCTCCACGGCCGACTTGAGCTGGCGCACAATTTCCTGCGCCTTCTTGCCGGACACGGGACACTCGAAATGCGTGTACTGGACGTTGTCGACACTGCCACGCAAAGCGGCAATGGTGACACTCAGAAAAGGGGTACCCTCTTCCGGTGTCACTTCCCGGACACGGTTGAGATAACCGATACCGTTGGTGTGAAGATCGAAATACTTGGTAGTTTCGTTGTTAGACATAACACTGACTCCTTCTGGTTGGTTTCGTCCGGAGCAAGCGCATCCCTGACGGGACGGCTTCCCCGGCAGGGTTTGTGAAAAACGGAAACAATGACGTTTCCTTAAAGCTGGACCGAGGCATTCGCCACGGTGCCTGTTGCACGGTCCTAAGGCACCTTGTTTGTCACTGAGACCGCAGTGACCACGTATAAAACCATTTTCAGGCCACGTCCGACTCTTCGCAGACGTATTGCAGATACTTCAGCATTCCGCGCGCGTTGGCGAAGGCCGGGTGTTCGGCGATGGCCTGATTAGGAAACCAGTCGGCAATATGTTCCACCAGCGCGACGGTTCCACCGCCGACGAACAACACTCGATCCAGCTCTACGCCCAGGCCGAGTTGTCGGCGGGTCTCCGCATAAAGCCGTTCGACGAGCTCCCGTTTGGCGGCATCGACCAGTTCCGCTACGTTATGATCCTTCCCGTGGAGACGCACGACACCGCGGTCGACGGCGTGTGACACAATCTGCTCCCCCACGCTTTCCATGTCGAAGCGTTCCTGTATGCCGTCAGCGACACTTTGTTTCACGTCCAACATGCCGCCCTGCAGGGAGCCCGACGACGTGTGAATAACGCCCTGATCCTTAACGACCACGTAGTCTGTAGTTCGCCCACCGATGTCCACGATGGCGATCGGTACCGACAACCGTTCTTCGTCGAGGATGACTTCATCCCCTTTAGCAACGATGACATAGTCGTACCATGCGGCCAGCGCCTCCGGGATCACATCAACGAATGCGATGCCGGCCGGCAATCGCTCCATCATCGGTTGAACGGCCTGCTTCAGGCTGCGGCGCTTTTTCTCGATCGTGTCACGACGCTGCTCGCCGTTTTTCTTGTAAAAAGCACTAACAGGTAGCCCCGATACCGTGTGAACAGATCGGCCTGCCAAACCCGCTTCCTGGAGGGCATGTTGAACGATGGCGCGGTTCATGCCTGAGGTGGGATAACCTTCGAAATGAGTCGGTGCGCCGTCGACGGCGCCCACCGAGTACACCGCTCCTTCAGTTTCGTACTCGAAGATGCGTTGCTGGCCGTCGTGGATCCAGGTCACACCGGATTTACCGACTCTTGCCCGCGACGGTATGGCAATCAACCGTCCGTCCGGCAGGGCCACTTTTGTAAACGCATAACCATCATCGAGACCCACCTGAATGGGCGTCATCGTATTGGAATCCGACATTATTTCTCCTCCATTTTCTGATACCGCTTTGTTTATCTATGCGATCAATCTCATCCGATCACCTTTCTCAGTCCTGCGAATGGCTTACCCTGGCTATCAGGTCTGTGTTTTTCGACCGCCACCGGTGTTGTCCTGGTCGCTGTATCTGTTCGAGACGCGGGCTCCGCCAACCAGGTGGCGAATGCGGATCTCGGTTTACTCGTTGACACACCCCGTCCCTGTGGTCGCTCTATCTGCAGCGGATCGATCTCGTCCTGCGCCACCCGCAGCGTTTGGCATTCATAACGGAATCCCTGCACCAGGAGCCCACGCAACCACTCTTGACGCCGGCCTTCAGGGATTCGCTCCAGCCGGTTCAGGATAAGGGACTCAAACGTCACCCGTGGGTCGAGCTGGAGTACGACGCGTTTTCCTCCCGCTGCTTTAGCCATACTTTATCGACCCTACCGTCATGTTCCGTGTTGTCACTGGATTATGGCGACGAAGGGACTGCATACCAGTGAAAACTAAGTCCCACCGATGTCGTCGTTTACCGACTCCGGAATATCTGCCTTTGATACTGACTCAGCAGGTTTAAGGTGGATGTGTTTGGCCGCCTCATCAGGGAATCGGACCTTACGGGGCGTAAGCGGTGCAGAGTGCGCACCGCTCAACACGTCTTCCGGCACTTCACCCATGATTTTACTGGCGCGGCTTGCGTTGGCAGTGCCTTGCTTCAGTGACTCGCGATCGATACCGAGAAACTGATAGCCCTGCGGCACCGCGAAAGCACCTCGAATCCTGCGCGCACAGGTATTGAGCAAACCCTCCATCGATGCACCGCTCAGGAGTCCCACATGGTGGGCCGTCAATAGTGTGCGTACGAACTTGTCGTATTCGGCGATCATCTGTGCGCCCCGATAGGCGTAGGGATTGGCGAACTGCAACGCGATCCGATACGGCTTCATCGACTCCGCCACCGTCACTTCCAGGGCGGTGAGCTGTTCGAGCCGGGCGTCTAGCGCCACCTGTTCGCTCTTGACCAGATTGCGAATCCGTTCGAGCACCTCATGAACCTTGATCAGCCACCAATCGGCATAGGGGTCGTCATTGCGTGACGCCTGCCAGATTACGCGCAACCGATCGGCAAATCCCACCAAACCGATGATCGCCGGTTTTTCGGCACTGCCATTACGGCCACGGATCAACCGCTGCGCCTGTCGAGTCTGGACCGTTAGCCAGACCTGCCCACGGAGCGCACCGGGGCCGGCATCGACAGCTGCTTCTTCAGAATTCAGTTCTATTCGCTGTTCTGGATCTGATTTACCGGAAATCATGTGGCATACCCTTCATCCTGATGATATTGAACAATCCCACTATCAATCCATGAGCGGTGCCGACAGACAAGCGTTTATTCGTGCACGATTCGGCACGGTTGATTTATCGATGTGATAATTGGAAAGGTAATACCGAGAGTGGTTACACTGTAACCGCTTCGTTTCTGATGCGTCGTCATCCAGACTCGTCGTCTGACTGTACCCGTGCCGGCATGTGAAGGGACTTGCGTATCTCGGCCAGCCGTTGTTGACCGGATTCATGCGACCTGTTTTCTTCTCTGCGTTTTGCTTCCGCCAGGCTGTCTTCTTGTTGCTTCAGATACCTCAGCCGCGCCTTCTCCCGTTCGATGCGTTCATCGCGCACCTTGATGCCAAGATTGGGCACGAATTCACCCTTGTTCGCGGCTCGACACAAGAAGTGCAGGAAGCGCATTTCGTCATACACCGGGCTCATACCCTTCTGCTCCGAACGCAATCGCCCTTCCAACTCATCAAGGATGGATTGGCGTTCGTCGGCAGGAACGGTGTTCAAATAACGATCCGCCAATTCGCGCTGGTTATCTGACAGCCGCTTCGGATAAATCAGCGATGGATTCCCATCCGTGCCAGTGAAAATTTTATTCTCTCCTGTTTTTTTTGTAGTAGTAGTTTTATTTATATAACTACTACTACAACTACCCGGCTTCAAATTTTGTGGGCTCGAAATTTGTGGGTCCTTAACTTGAACATAGGTTTCGCCCGGCTTTGAATTTTGGTCCCGGTGATCTGAACCATCTTCCTCGACTACGTTTCTCAGTCGGGTCATCACCTTCGCGCTGAACGCAAAATAGCGACGCGGTGAATCCTGCTGGATTGCTTCCACGGCTTGCATTCGACGTTCGATCGGATGCCCCTGGGCACAGATATCAATACCCTCATGGATGTCCTCGTCAATCGTATCCAACACTCCTTTGGCGACCAGACGCACGCGTGCATGGTGATGCGTGAGCGACTGCCGCAGGAAATTCATGTAGTCTGGGTCCAGATGTAGGGCATCGACTAACGGCAGCGGCTCATCGTGCAACGCGTAGACATTGCCGCGGAAACGACCGCTCGCCTCGCGCAGACGGGCACACAAGGTAAGCCAGCGGGTAGTGCGTAGAATAGCGATGGCCCTGGAGATGGTTGACGTGGAGGAAACATTGGTTTTCTTGGCGAGATACTCATAGCTGGGAAACGCTGTGCTACCGCCGGTCTCCTGCGCCTGCAACATGATGACCATCCACACCAGTTTGTCTACAGGTTCGAGCACGGGATCTTGCACCACCAGCGTGGGAAACGACTGATGCCGGTTCCCCATGAACAGCATGGTGTCGGCATGTGTATTACCCGATTCCCGTTGTACGCGCTCTATGGTCGCCTGTATCAGTGCATCCAGTGCGTGGGTTTCGGGTCGTAGGCCACGAGAACCTTCACCCATCCGAACACGCTCGCTCCGATGGGCCGTGACCGCTTCGTCCTGTCAGATCACCGTATTGATTCCAGCGTTGCGTCAAGTTCCATATGGCCCGCATCGAGATACCGGTGTCACGATGGATGACAAGATACTCATTCGGTGCAAGTGGACCGTCGTCTTCACGCTCCGCCCGTTGCACCCACGCATGCCAAAGTTTATGCGTGCTCTCTTCATCGGGTTCTGCCGGCCGACCGACGGAAGGATCTACGGTTAACATTCGACGAAGTCGTGTGTATTCGCGGGAACCTAAACCGAACAGCGTCTGCATCATCTCCAATGGCGCATCCGCAGCAATCAACACTTGTTGAAGTTCCTCGGACTCACGCTGCCGGCGCAGGTGATCGATCATCGGCCAGTACACGTCCCGATTGAGGTCGATCTCCAGACAATGGGCACGCAGCGACTCGACGCGATACAGATCGGCGAGGTTCATTTCCCGCAGCGCCTCGATTTCGCGCGGTCCGAAGTTCATATTTCGCAGCGCGGCCTGGTCCCCTTCGGCCAGACAACGGATCGCGTACATCAGCACGGCCGTAATCAGATCGGATTCTTTGGTCCCGTCCATCGCGACTATTCCCAGAGTTGAGTCTGGGAATCCTCCGCGATCCGGTGAATGTGGCGGTAGGTATCCATCAGGCTGAGAAGATCCCGCCAATCCTGCTCACTGAGTTGGCGCCAGAGTCGATAGCCGGTGTGCCCCGGATCCAGCGTCCAGACACTATTGAAGAGTAGACCGGCATCCTGATTCTCAAGCGCCTGTCGAAGAATCGAGTCATCGGACAAGGTGGCGACGACGGCTTCCAGCGGTGCCACGGTCATCTCCGCACAGGCGGCCAGATGCCACCACAACATGGAAACCTGGCCCAGCATGTCGGTGTCCAGTAGATCGGCCAATGACGAATCCGGTACGTCGCGGAGAATGAATCCAAGCCCCTTGCCGGACAATGGTGTAATCAGCTCGCCGATGCCATTGCGTTGCGCGAGACGCGCGGCCAGCGTCCAGGCCCGGGCACGTAAGGATTTGAGATCTGTGAGGCCGGGCTCGCCAATAGCGATTGATTGCGTTTCCAAACTCTGGATCGAACGGTCTGGTGATTCGCTCGGAGTGTTTTGAGGATCATTTGAATCTTTCTCAGATACCTTGGGCGCATTATCGCGTGATGATCCTTGAACAACAGGAGTCTTATCATCAGGTACTGCCTTCGTGCTGTCACCCTGGTGCTCACCAGAAGTTTGAATGTCCGCAACGCCTTTTACTTTCACGGGAGTTGCTCTCGGAGAAGAATCCGCTTCGCCCGATGTAACGGTATCGTCTTCGCCATCAGGCATTGAAAGATCAATATCGCGTCCAGCAAGGCGTGCATCCAGTTCAACTCGAATGGTATGGATGCTTACTTCGGCCTCTTCCGCAATCTCCGTCTCAATAGCACTGCGCAACAATTCAAGATCCCACTCCGGTCCGTCGTATCGCCCACATAAAGCCGCGAGCACTGCATCGAAGGTTTCGTCGTCACCCAGATCCCGTTTCTTCCAGATCCCACGCGCGGCTCGGTCCAGGGCGCGAATCCGTTCCACCTGTGGTCTTCCCAGACCCGACTGCAATGCCCGCGGAATGACCGGAAGCAAGGTGTGAACCGCGTATCCCATCTGAGAGATCAGTCCGTGACTCAAGCTGTAGCCGCGTTCTCTGAGTATCGTTTCAAGGCGCCTTTGCGAAAGGCTATCGATACCCATTTCAGCTTCGAGAAGTTGCTTGGCATCTAATACGGCCTGCGCCTTGTCGATAAAACTCAAGCCACCACGCAGATCGTTTTCCCGCAGATGCGCCAGGAGTACATCCGATTCGTGATTCCATGGCCTGTACAAGCAATGAACCCGATAGAATGCCTCGTCACCGGTTTCCTCATACAATTCCTGCAGGATCCGCAGACGGGTATTGCCGCCGGCGTGGACCACATAATCGGTTTCGCCGGGACGGCAGGTGATAACCAGTGGCTGATCCATGCCGTCGGCGCGAATCGACGCCTTGATGCGGTCGTATTCCGGGTTCTCGCCGCGCCGCGGATTGCGGTCATAGGCTTTGATGCGCGTAATTTCCACCTGCATCGGTATGGTCGTGTCAGGCGCTCCTGCCTGCCCAGGTTTGGGCGGAGACGTGGACGATTCCGGTATCTTGTCTGCGCTGCGCTTACTCATTTGACGTGTCATATTCAGCCGGTTCCTCACCCACACCGACGAATATCTCCGGATACCTGACCAGGCTCTCCCGCAGTACCACCTTCAACCGACCCTTGGTCCCAAAGGCGACTTGCCGGGTCCTTTGCTCGATCCGGGTCGCCAACAAGGCGCTGGCATACCGATGCTTTCCCGCCAATTGGTACAAGTACGAGACGGAATCGTTGCAAACGACGGCTACTTTGGCGCGTTCCCGCTTGGTTGCTGCTTGTAAGAATTGTTTTAGCTCCATAATGAGAAACATTAGCACCGCGCTAATTCTCTGGCAATCTACGCGTGTTTATCTTCGTGCTAAATCTTTTACTAAATTGGTGTTATATTATTTCGCATGAAGCGAAAACAAGAGCACACCCGTCTCCAGAACCTTGAGCTGCTCATCGCCGAGGCAGGCTCGGCCGCCAAGCTTGCTCGCATCGTTGGCACCAACAGTTCATACATCAGTCAGGTCCGCCATCAAATGCCTACCAAAAAGGGCACCCCAAGGGGGCTGGGGGATGATCTCGCCGGAAAGCTGGAACGAGGGATGGAAAAGCCCGAGGGCTGGATGGATGAACCCCACGAGGACCGTCAAGAACAACCTGTCGCCTGCAAAGAAGTGAACGCCCATGGCGGGCCGGTTGTTCGCAGTCTGCACCCACTCATTTCCTGGGTACAGGCGGGTGAGTGGACTGAAATCTCCGAGGGCTATGTACCGCAGTACGAAAGTGAATTACTGCCCTGCCCTGTAAGATGCAGCGAGGAAACCTTCGTTTTACGTGTTCACGGTGTCAGCATGGAACCCAGGTTCCATGAGGGTGACCTGATTTTTGTGGATCCCGACGCCACCCCGGTTCACGGCAAATACGTGGTCGTACAACTCGATGAATCAAATGAAGCCACCTTCAAGCAACTTATCGTCGAAGAGAACCGACAATACCTGAAGGCACTGAATCCCGACTGGCCCACCCGCATTATCGAGGTCAATGCGGCCGCGACCATTTGTGGTGTTGTGGTGTTCAAGGGAGAAGTAGTGTGAACGTACACTCCTACTTCGAGAACGGGTGTAAGAAGACCTAGATTAGGGACCGATGTCGTGGACGCAATATTCACGACATGTCTCGCTAAACCAGTCTGGCAATCCTCATCGATATATCTTATTTAGCAGTTTATCACTTTGCTAAACATTCTCTTTTGTCTAAAAGATTCGCACCATGCTAATGTTTAAGGCATTGCACAACCCTAACCCCGGGATTTGCATTGCCGGGACAGAGAGAAAACGATGGATGATGGATACCAAATCTTGCCGGGTAAAACCCTGATCAACCGAAAGACTTTACTGGCTATGATCCCGCTGTCGGAACGCGTCATCTTCAATATGGAGAAACGCGGGGACTTCCCACGCCGGATCGCGCTTACAAGTCGTAACGTCGCCTGGGACTTAGCAGAGGTAGAGGAATGGATCGAGTCGAGAAAACAATCAGGAGAACAGGCTGAGCGCCCTGGCGTTACTGTCGTTGCTTGATAGCCCACTCGTCGATCATGTCGGCCCAGTCTTGCAACATCGCCGTGCGCTGTTCTCGGTACTCGGCCTTGTTATAGACGGCCCTCACCCCCTTCTGCTCATGAGCAAGACACTTCTCGATCCAGTCCGTGTTGTAACCCGCCTCATGCAGTAGTGTGCTAGCAGTTCGGCGCAAGTCGTGCGGACCAAATTTCCCAAGCTGCTCACCATCTTTCTGCGCAGCCCTATACGTCGAAGCGAGTACACGATTCAACGTTGCAGCGCTCATAGGCAAGTCCGAGTCATACCGGGAGGGAAGCACGTAGTCAGACCCACCCGCAAAGGTTTTCAGTGCGATGAATATATCGAGTGCCTGACGAGACAGGTACACCAGATGCGGAGTTCTTCGTTTCATCCGTTCTTTCGGAATCGTCCAAAGCGCCTCGCTGAAATTGATCTCTGACCACGTCGCATTGGACAGCTCCGATTTTCTCACCATGGTCAGTAATAGCAGCTTGATCGCTGCCCGGTATTGCGGTGATGTTCCTACCCGATCCATGTACCGATACATCAGACCGATCTCGGCCGGTGTCAGTGCGCGGTCACGCGGCTCGAATCTGGCGATGCTGGACGGACGCACCTTTTCCGCCGGATTCTCCACGTTCTGCCCGCGTTCGATTGCCCAACGATAGACCTGTAACACCACTTCACGGGCATGCACTGCCGTGGCAGGTGCTCCCCTTTCGACGATAGCATCGGTCAAAGCACGCAAATCCTCATGCGTGATTTCACTCAGCTTTTGACTTCCAAACCGCTTTTTCAGTTCACGGGTGTATACCGACTTGCGCATGTCGCGCGTCGAGTCAGCCATCTGATAGCCACGCAGCCATTTTTCGGCCCATGCACCGAACGTCTCAGCATTCTTCACACGCTTCTTGTCACGTGCCTTTTCCTTGGCCGGTGATTTCCCGGCCGCGATCATCTTCTTTGCTTCGCTGAGTCGTTCCCGTGCTTCTGCAAGCGTGACGCCACGCTTGCCATACCGGCCTATCGTCAAGGTCTCCTGTCGACCGCTGATCGAGTAGTTGTATCTGAAGGAGATGCCTCCTGCTGGTGTCACCGCCACATAGAGCCCATCGCGGTCGTTCACCTTGAAGAGTTTGTCCTGGGGCTTCAAATTTCGCAGCATGGTATCTGTCAGCATCACAAGTCCTCCCCTGAGGGTAAAAATACCATGATTTTTCATGGTATGTTTTTCTGATATATATTGTTTTATATCAAAGACTTGACGATTTTTAATACCATGAATGGCCTGAATAACATGGCATGGTATTTTGTCGAAGCCCTGATCTTGAGGGCAACGATACCATGATTTATACCATTGAAAAAGTTTGCTTGGAGGTGCCAGCCAGTGCCAGCAGGTGCCAGACAAAAATGAGAATATACTAGTTATTACAATGAGTTAAGTGTTGTTTGATGCCTGCAGGTGCCAGCCAGTGCCAGACGTGGAATCATTCCCACTCAATAGTGCCCGGTGGCTTGCCGGTGATGTCATAGACGACTCGTGAGATACCTGCCACCTCGTTGATGATACGACGACAGACATGATCCAGAAAATCATAAGGCAGATGGGCCCATCTAGCGGTCATGAAGTCGATGGTTTCAACTGCACGTAGCGCCACCACCCATTCATAACGACGGCCATCACCGGTGACACCCACCGACTTAACCGGCAGAAACACGGAAAAGGCCTGCGAGGTCTTGTTGTAAAGATCGTAATTGTGCAGCTCTTCGATAAAGATGTGATCTGCCAGGCGCAGGATATCTGCATATTCTTTCTTCACCTCGCCGAGAATACGCACCCCCAAGCCCGGACCAGGGAAGGGATGGCGATAAACCATGTCATAAGGCAGCCCCAGCTCAACACCAAGCTTTCGTACTTCATCCTTAAACAGCTCACGCAGTGGCTCCAGTAGCTCAAGCTTCATGTGTTCAGGCAGGCCACCAACGTTGTGATGCGACTTGATCACATGGGCCTTGCCGGTCTTGGCGCCAGCTGACTCGATCACATCAGGATAGATAGTGCCCTGGGCCAGCCACTTGGCCGCGCTGAGCTTGCTGGATTCTTCTTCAAAGATTTCAACAAACAGGTTGCCGATAATCTTGCGCTTTTTCTCCGGATCACTTGCACCGGCCATGGCACCCAGAAAACGCTGCTCGGCATCGACACGAATCACCTTCACACCCATGTGCTCGGCGAAGGTCGCCATCACCTGATCACCCTCTTTGTAACGTAGCAGACCGTTATCGACAAAAACACAGGTCAGCTG
>Ga0316209_1002353_pt1 | contig 15472 bp, 17 predicted proteins | sample 6monopyrite_MG_FD_204945 | JGI IMG/M metagenome (GOLD analysis project Ga0316209, IMG submission 204945) | Microbial mat bacterial communities from mineral coupon in-situ incubated in ocean water Damariscotta River, Maine, United States -... | ecosystem: Environmental > Aquatic > Marine >...
TCGATCAGGTCTTGTAGTACTACTTCACTCATGCGCCGTATTCTGACATGAGCGACATGGTGTGCAAGCAGAAATTCACTGCTAGCTATTTAACCGCACTGCCTACATCCAGCTTTTCAAACCAGTCGAGAAATTGCTGAACAGTCTCACCTTTAAAGATACGCCCATGCTGTGGTGCCATATACTCGATATCCAGTTTTCTTACTCTGTCTATCCAGTCCTGCTTAGCTCGATTTGATGGCATCCAGCGTTTATGAAAAAACTCCATTTTTCCAATATGCTCTTCAAAATCAGTTACAAACATAGATGACTCTGGCGGCTCTAGCGCTGCCCCTACATCGCCACTCATTAATATTTTGGCCTTTGGGTCATATACATGAAAGTTACCCGATGAATGCAGATAATGCGCGGGGACAAATACTAGCTTTGCATGATTTAGTGTAATCGAGAGACCTTCATCTGGAAGTGAGTTATAGGCAATGTTATTCAGGCCAAAGTGTCGTATAAAACCTTCCCATATCCACGGTGCATGGAGAGTTGCTTTTGGTAAAGCTTCATCCCATAAGCCTAGTGATGAAATAATATCCGGGTCTTGATGCGATGCAAATAAGTCTGTAACGCTATCGATATCTGTATGACGAAGTACCGATGCCAACATAGAAGAAAAAATTTCTATCCCACCGGGATCCATTAATAAAGATCGGTTGCCATCAACAATCATGTACTGATTGGTATCTATAATTTTATCTGGTTTATCTGGGTCTCTACCGAATGCAATCCATTTGTATTTGTCATTGTATATAACGGTTGATTTCATTGTTGTCCTATCATTTTTGTTAGGTCATCCAGGTATTGCTTACAACGTTTAATTTCATCACTAATGCTTTGACTACAGAACTCAAGATCATCGGCAATCGAAAATAAATTAGCTTTATACTCACCTGCCCGGGAAGCTTCGGTGCGAGAATTTGTCACAATAATTCTTGCGGCTCTAATACGCTGAGTGATCTCTTCAAATAAAGATTCCAGGTATTTACAGTATCCACACTGCTCTTCTCTAAATGCATTTATTTTTAGATCAAGTGGCTGTATAAGCAAATTGATGGCATTTGATTTTTCATCATCCTCTAATCGATCTTTTACTTTTTTGAAATTATTGAGTGCCGAAAAAGCGCGTTTTTCATTTACCGCTGTAATAGAAAATTGTAAAGCCGCAGCATTAATTTTAGATGAAATAGAAATAGTATCTTTAGCCATATCACTAATGAAATCAGTAATAGGCTTAAATCCAGCAGTTTTATCACCACCCCGAATAGAAATACATTTAGCATTACTCGAACTGATACTCATTGTATGTGCTGTTTCAAGCATACGATACAAGCGACCAGCTAGAAGGGCTGCGAGCACAAAAGTTGGGGGATTCTGAATTTTCATCATCTGCATAATATATATGTAATAAACACAAATAAGTCAATTCACATACGACTTTAACCAGCCTGTTGATCTACATCAAAAATTATATTTAATCAGGCGCAATATCGAGCAGAAATAACGCGCTCTGTATTTATATTAAGTCGTCACTGCACGATGCGACGATTAGAATTGTATTAAAGAACGAGTCATAACATCTATGCACTCGTTCTATATACATAACTCTATTATGACACCCAATTATCCTGCTTGGCCTTATGCAATTTTGCATAACCTTCAAGTAGTTTATTATGCGCAGAAAATCCTTCTAAACTTAAACCCGGGCTATGTAAACCATAAAACTTGTCTTCACCTTCTAACAGCTTAATACAATCACTGACAACCTTATTTCCATACATCAAGTTTAAGCTATCAGTATAACTTGCGTATTCACGAGTATCATCCAGCTTAATTTCTAGCAAGGCCTGTAAAGTACGATAAAAACGAGTTCGTTCATCGCCTAACTGATCCATATGTAAACACCAGTCATTCCATTCCATTGCCTGCTCAAAATCTTCTGCTGCCAGACACAACATGGCCTTTAACTCGCCTATACGTAAGGTAGCCCAAGCAGTTCCGGCATCTGGTGCTAACCCTATAAACTCTGCCACTCGCTGCACATCGTTATAACCACCGTCATCCAGGCGTTCTAAAATATCTAACCATTGTTCTTTTTGCAGATTTTTAAGTGATAATATTTCTTTGCGGAACAAAGCACCTTCATTATTATTGCTCCACTCCAAATCATCTACCGGATAAATATCTGACATCCCCGGCACAAGAATTCGACATGCATATACATTTAAATGATTGTAATCAGAAATATATATATCAAAGCCCATCTCATGAATAATCTTGCAGCAATATTCAAATTCATCTTCGGTCGTGCTGTTATGGTTCCAGTCAGCGAATTCAAAATCAGGCGTGTTCTTAAAAAAGTCGTAAGAGATTAGTCCGCTGGAATCTATAAAATGCGCCTCTAAATTATGATTGTCCGCTATATCCTCAATATCAAAAGATGGTGGTTGAAAACCATCAAGCTCATCCAGACTACGACCTTGCAATAGTTCAGTTACCGTTCGTTCAAATGCCACTTCAAAACAGGGGTGCGCACCAAACGATGCGAAAACAGCACCGTCTTTGGGATTAATTAATGTCACACTAATTACCGGGTACTTGCCACCTAAAGATGCATCGGCAACACGCAGATGATAACCATGCCCTTTTAGTTCATCCATGGATTTTTTAATACCCGGAAAACGATCAATCACCGACTCTGGTATTTCTGGTAAGCAAATCCCTTCTGCAATAATTTTATTTTTTACATAACGCTCAAATACTTCAGATAAACTCTGCACTCGCGCTTCGTTTTGCGTATTACCCGCAGACATGCCATTACTAACATATATATTGCCAATAATATTTACCGGTAGATAAACCGTTTTCTGGTCACGTTGACGCTGATACGGCAAGGCACAAATACCTCTTTCACCGATTCCTGAATTAGTATCAACCACACCTTGAGCTTTCAGCACACGATCTGGATCATAAAAATCCCATAAAGACTCATCCATTAGACCTTCCGGCATCGTGTCTCCCTCTATCGCAAACCACTTTTCGTCAGGATAATGCACAAACTCGCCTGCTGAAAATTTCTCGCCTAAATAAAAGTCAGCAAAGAAGTAATTACAGCTTAAACGCTCAAAGTACTCACCAAGCGCACTCGCTAAACATGCCTTGGCTGTTGCACCCTTGCCATTGGTAAACATCAAACCACAGTCTTTATCGCGAATATGCACAGAATACACATTAGGTACGGGGTTCAGCCAGGATGCTTCCTCAATATTAAACCCCAGATCTATCAACTTTTGCTGCATTGTTGAAATGGATGACTCAAGATCTCGATCTTTACCAATAATAAAAGTCTGTTCACTCATAAGTATGCTCACTGCGGGGTTTAAATATCGTTTAGCGCTAAAAATTAGTGCCTGCAATGATACACAATTTGCAGCAAAATGATTACACTTAAACACTATGAAAGCAGAGCCGATTAATAAAAGCCATTCACCACTTATCTCTATTACCTACAGCCACCCCAGTAGTCAGGCCAAAGCCCGTGCTTTTTCTGAGGATAACAATTTGGGCTGTGACAACCTGAATAAATGCCAATCACAGCTGGCGCTCAACTATAGTGACTTACTGGTTGAGTTAATTGATATTGAAAATAACATACATTTATCTGTGGATTTTATTGCAGGTAGCCTGGGCCATAGAAAAAAACATGGGGGTGGCCGGGGCCAGACAATTGCTAAGGCCATTGGTTTGAAACAGGGCAAACCTGTACCCAGTGTATTAGATGCAACCGCAGGCCTTGCTAAAGATAGCTTTGTCTTTGCCTGCCTTGGCTGCTCGGTTGTAATGATTGAACGCTCACCCATTGTCGCAGAGCTGGTAAAAGATGGTATTGCACGAGCTAGCCTATGCCACGAATTCCAGGACATCCTCAAACAGGGCTTTAAGTTATTTGTTAATGATGCATTAAGTCACATAAACTCAATAAGTGATGATGACAAACCCGATGTCATTTATCTGGACCCCATGTATCCGGACAAAAAGAAATCTGCCTCGGTTAAAAAGAACATGCAACTATTACAAAAACTACTCGGCCATGATCTGGATACGGATGATGTATTAAATGCCGCTTTAAAAAAGGCTGGCAAACGCGTTGTTGTTAAACGCCCTAAAGGTGCGCCTATTTTAAATGCTTCATGCAAACCAACCCTTGCCTACGAAAGTAAAGGCACGCGTTATGATACGTATATAATTTCGTGAAACACATGTTTATGAAAAATAATTTTCAAAAGAGAGTCCTTACCTTTATAAGTGGGCTTATTTTTTCTGCCAGCTTACTATCACTAGTGTCCTGCTCTACTAATCCACCTAAAAATTTAGACAATAGCTGTGATATCTTTTTTGAAAAAGATGGCTGGTATGACGATGCTAATGATAGCTTTAATAAATGGGGCATTCCTATCCACGTTCAGCTTGCGATTATTCACCAGGAATCTCGTTTTAAGTACGACGCGCAAACAGAAATGGAATATTTCTTATGGATAATTCCTATTGGGCGTAAATCCAATGCCTACGGTTACGCTCAGGTAAAAAATGAAACCTGGGACTGGTATATAGATCAAACCGGAAATAGCGGAGCCGACCGAGATGATTTTGATGACGCGGTTGATTTTATTGGCTGGTATGGAAACTACACTCACAAAAAATTAAAGGTTTCAAAATGGGATGCATATAGTCAGTATTTGGCCTACCACGAAGGGCATGGCGGATATAAGCGAAAAACTTATTTGAAAAAACCCTGGCTGGTAAAAGTGGCGAAAAAGGTTAAGACACGTGCAAGTCGTTATCATACGCAATTAACCAAATGCAAAACCGAACTGGAATCATCCTGGTCAATTTGGCCGTTTTAAATTAGCGTTTAGAAACTATGTATCAGCGATAAACCTACGTCTGTATCAGCGACGGAATCAGTTAAGCCGCTAAATAAAAACACACTGCCAGACCATTGTTGACTAAATCGCTGATTGGCATACAAACCGAAAGATTGAGCCTCATCCGTTGTATTAGTCGTTGCTTGCTGATAATTATATGAAAAACTAAATGATATTTGTGGGCTTACCGAATACATAAATCCTGAACTCATAAATAACACATCATCATAGTCCGTTACGCCGGTATCACCAATGAGTAAATAACCAATATTAATAAACGGCTTTACTTCATGCTTTTCATACAAACTATACAAACTGACTGAATAATCGTTCTCACCGCTACCTAGATCTTTTTTAGCGCTAGCTGTACCCCATTTCACTGATGCCATTAACTCATAAAACATGTCACTGTTTTGTGGCATAAAGGCATATGACACACTACTTGTAATATCACCCAGGCCTGAATTTGAATCCACTGTAGCAACAGTAAATGTACTACCTGGCCCAGAACCCATCATTGTATTTGATCCGCTGTTACTTTCCATTACGCCATTTACTCCCGGAGTAACACTACCGTCACCGGTCACACTAATAAATGGAACGCTTAAGCTTAGGCGCCAGGCATCATCAATATACTGCATAGTCAATGGAATACTGGTTATTTCAGTGGTATTTTCCAGCCCATAATTACCACTAGACTTTTCATAACCCATACTAAAATCTAACTGATCACCTGCCATGATACTGCAGGGAATCAGTAATAGACCGAATAATTTCCAGTGAAGTATCTTTAGATTCAGCATGGTTCTGGACTCTTGATTTTAAAATTAATTACTGTGGAGCCAACCGTGACCTCAACCTTATTACGAATAATTGCTTACACGATAAAGCGGGCCACAGTGGTTAGCCATCAACCAGCTCTAGTGCTTGCTACGAGTTTGATTCTTCATATTTTGACGCATCATTGAACCTGATGCTGAACCATTCTGTCGTGCCTGAATATTCTTTTTATATTCATTACGCATTTGAGATTTCCCCTGGTGCATTTGAGATTTTTCCTGATGCATTTGAGATTTTTCCTGATGCATTTGTTCCATTTTTTGCTCTCTCATTCGTGTCTGTGCAGCTTCGTTATCGTGTGCCTGCAAATTCACTTCTGTACGAACTCTATCTTGCGTACGTGTTTGCGTCATATCAGGTTCTTCCGCTTTTACTATTCCTGCCGCCGATACTGCCATAACTAATGCTGCACTAATAGCCAATTTTGCTTTAATCATCTTCATAATATTCACCTTTAAATGTTTACAGAGGATACCTTCCATCTGCTAAACATTATGTGTGGGAATAATTCCCACGTCAATATTTAATAACTCAATAATTATATTTACTGCCATTAACTTGACCTACATCACATAGGCCATTTACATTCTAAAATAATTAAAAAATGTACCTTAAAACTAACTATCTGTTTCATAAAGCAGTGCCGTTTGTATATAAAAAAGACGGAGAATCATTTCGATTACTCCACCTTTTTTTGCAATTAAATAATTAGTTATTACATATTCACGCCTTCACCGTTCCAAATAAAGCTCCCCATCAGCAGATTACCACCTATGTAGATCTTAGTTACTTCCCAGCTATCCAGGTCAACCCTGAAAACACACCATCATGGCTGGCTGCACTATAAAAATATTTCATATCCAGACTTACACCAGAGGTATGTGACTGAGATTTGTAATCAACTATGGCAGAATTGGCAACTTCCACATTTTTAACAAAATGCATTTTTGCCCACGACCCTGGTTACCTTGTCCATATCAGTGCGAATAATACTGGTCATTGCCTTGTCGCCACCGGAGACCAGCGATAACAGTGCGTTTTCGTTAAAGTTAGTTGAACGCGGCTTATGCAGTAACTCAATCAGCCCATCATGTTCCAGCGTGTAATTTTCCACGACGGTTAAGGATTCGGTTCTGCGCGTTAGGGCATATGCCTTATTGGGGCCTTGTTGACCTATGCCATAAGGGCCATCGCCCGTATTTTCCACGCTTTTAAACAGACTCATATTATCCACATCGAAGATGTGGACCCGATTCGAATCCCAATCGCCATAATAGGCGAGATTATCGACAGCATAGGCATTGTCGGTAATATACGCGTCATGGTTAACATAACCCGGCTGACGGTAGCCAAACTTGCCATGCCCATCCTCTACTATCTGCTGCTGAGCCAGATTAGTTGGCAGTAGCTTACTCAGCACTTCCGCATCAAGAGCAGCATCTTCGCTTAGTGCATTTAGTGATTCGTCGTTACAGCCACTTAGCCCCATACTGAGCGCGCCAGCTATGCAGATAGCGGCCACTTTCCGGTGTCAGGCAGTATTTATTAAAGGCTGTATTGGTTTATTCAGTTGTTTCAATATCATAAGTCACCCGTGGTTCATGTTGTGAGCAATTGTAGATATCCATATTAACTACATGTGGGATTTATTCCCACTATCGGCGAGATATTATGTGGTATATTTTCCCACGCCAAACTATACTAACCATAAATCGGAGTGCAATTACCGGGATGTGAGCCGGTTCTCAACCCCAGTACCAACAAAAAAAGCAGACACAAATAGTCGGATAAAACATGAGCCAAAACGGATACAACAAAACACAGGCAGCACTGGTCAAGGCAGTAACCCTACTTTGCAAACCGCTGATTCGCCTGTTAATAGAAAAAGGCGTGACCTTTCCTCAGTTCCGGGAATTGATGAAAACTCTATATGTTGATGTGGCGAATGAGGCATTTACACAGGACAACATTCAACCTAGCGACAGCCGTATTTTTGTACTCACTGGCGTACATCGAAAAGACATTAAACGTATACGCGAACAAGCTGAATTTCCGGAACAAACTATTAGTAGTGGGGCATCACTCAATGGTGAAATTGTGGCGCGCTGGACTAGCATGCCTGAGTACCTTGATGAAAAAGGCAAACCTAGAAAACTTCTGCGCGGCGAAAAAGATAATCAAGCTGGTTTTGATCAACTCGTTAGAAGTGTAAACAAGGATGTCAGGCCTAAGGTCATTCTGGATGAATGGCTGCGTTTAAATATGCTCAGCATAAAAGACGATTACATCGTGCTAAGCCGCACGGCTTATGTCAGCAATAAAGAGTTTAACGATATGGCCTACTACTTAGGTCACAATGTGCATGACCATTTGGCCAGTTGCGTTAATAATATTTTAGTAAATGACGATCCTATGATCGAGCGCAGTGTTTATTATGCGTCTTTAACCGAAAATTCCGTAAACAAACTACGCAGCATTGCAAATAAAAAAGGCAATGAACTACTTCAACACCTGAATAAGCAGGCCATCAAACTCTACGATACTGACAAACTAAAAGATGATGCCAATTACAGAATGCGACTCGGTGTTTACTGGTATCAAACACCGTTTAAAAAAGATGGAGAGACTAAATAATGATTCATCTATATAAAGCACTTGCTTTCCTACTCATCACAGGTCTGACTGCCTGCGTGTCAACACAACCTAGTATGACAGCTAGCAGTGATGAAGATCAGGACATTGGCCTTGGTGGTACCGGCATGTTGGCCAGCATAGACAGTGGCGTAGGCGGCACAGGTATTGTCGGTGAAATAACAGGATTTGGCAGCATATTTGTAAACGGCATCGAAATAGAATATGACAACAAAACACCATTCAGCATAAATGGTGAGCCAACAGCTTACCAACAACTCGCCATCGGTGATGTGGTTGAAGTACTTACGACTAATGCTCAGCAGCATACAGATGCCCGTATGATAAATGTGCGCCATGAGGTAATTGGCGAAGTTGAGTCCGTTGATGCGCAAACGCATAGCTTTACCGTACAGAGGCAAACGGTTACTCGCACACATAAAAATACCCAGCTCCCCGCTGTAGGTGACAAAGTGGCGGTATCGGGTTTCCGCATTAATGCCAGCCAGATTCAGGCGACGCGTATCTCCCCTGCGGGGAATATGCAGGCCTTGCTGCGTACACAGTTGGCTCTGCCGTTTAATAAGAAAACTACGCGCTGGTTAATACAAACACAGATTAAAAATAGACAGCTAAAAGTACACTTTAAAAACAACGAGCAACTGATTTCTGTACCACAAAAATCCGCTGTATCAAGCAAACAAAGTGGCATAAAAATTCTGCGCCTAAGGAAATCCAGTGCAAACCAAGTTACACTGGATCGCATTATTAATTCAACAGATCTGCCCCGCGGCCGATCAACAGGAAAGCCCGTGCGACAACCCAATACTATGCAGCGCAGCCGCCCGATGGGTGGCATGAACGGTTCACAAAATATGCAGCATCGAGGCATTCGCTAAACAATAACAAAAGAGCTTTGCGCGAAAGATGATGAGGATCAAGTTCCAACAACTCCAGAGTTTTGCGGTACTGATTATGTATTTCAGGGAGTTTGCGTAAAAACTTCTTTGCGCGTTTGATATAGCTATCGGGGTAGATGAGCCGATAAGCCATTAACCAATTACCCGCTTCATGTGATCATCGACGCTTTCATGCTTGGCTCGGCCTTCTGCAATATCGGCTCTCGCTTCCAGCAGTGCAATTTCCAGCTCATATTCTCTTAATTTGTTGTACTGGGTCATATTGATAACCACATATTTTTTCTCGCCGCGTACGGTGATGATAGCCTCACCATCCCCTTTCAGGACATTTTCTAGCACGGAGACACCTTTGGTTTTGAGTTCATTCGCTGCAATGTTTGTCATGCCAATCACCTTAATCGCATTTAATACAATATGGTTAATAGCACTATATAGAATACGCTTTCTCCAGCCATTAATACCCTTAGTATTCAGGCTCATCTCATCGGTATCTGCATCCTCAACCAGCGCCGCCGGATGGGTCTGCCATCTGGAACATTAATCACTAACTCGTCTTTACTTTCAGTCTGGCTAGCGTCAGATGTTCCAAAACCATTATTGCTATCTGAATCGACAGCTAAATCGAAGATTAAGAAACCAAACGCCCATAAAATATTTGCTGCATCCTTGGCTCGAGAATGTTTTCTAGTCGACTAGAATGCCATCACTTATTAGTGGTGGCATTTTTTTTGCGTCAGAAGTCTGATGAGTAGAAAGAGCTAAAAATTAATTCGTTATAGTTCACTTAGGTATATCTGTTAGTAAATAAAAATAAAGTGGGGTCTTAAACTTAAAATTATGCCCTGGTGCTTTCGCCTGACACCGCTGTAACAACTTGCCAAATAAAGCTTCGTATAACGCATATAGTTTGGCTTCATTAATGCGTGATAGATTAGAACGAGATAATTTTGTGATACCGAGATAATAAAGACGGTGAGCTTGTGCAGACATATTTTCTACAATATTCCTCAGGCTGTTTCGGGTAGATCATTGCACCATACCCATCGCTACAACAAGCGTTTCAAATTCATGTCTCGGTATTAGTTTCAGTCGTTGAGAGAATACAGTATTATGATGGTTCATGGTCTGGTTTTCTTTTTTTTCATTGACTTATTGTGATTTAATTGTATCAAACCAAATAGGTTTCCAGGCCTTCTTTTTTTTCTTAACGGGACACTAGTGGTCTATGTTATTAAAAATGAGCGCTACTTTTTTTCTATTTGATGGGAAAAAAAGACGGCATCAAATAACATTTAATTTTTTCATATAGAGAAATTATAGGGATATGATTCTATGCATGGGGTTTGAGCATAAACTCGATTTTTTTCTCAGCTCAGCCAACTCCTCCTGGCGTCTTTCATAACTTTCATTAGCCCTTTTAACCATGTCGCTATATTCAGAAGAATCCATATCAGCAAACGTGTTATCTACTGCACTGCTTAAATGTGGCTTGGACCGGCCTCCTTTTGGCGAGCTACACATACATTTCCCTCTATCAGCAATAGTGTTATTTTTATAGATACTCAAGCACAACAATCATTCAGTATCACTCGACGAAGGGTAGTTATTTATATTTGGTTGGCGCAGATTACAGGCCGGATACTCCATAAGTACAAGTATAGTGTGTGCAACCGCGTTAATTGACGAATTACGCCGAGGTCAATCCTGTATAAGATCCGCCGTTTCAGTTTGAATCATATCGGGCGTTTCTAAACTCATTGCGCCAAGCTGTTTGGCTCTGTATTCATTTATAAGCAACTCAGATACTTTATGTAAGTTAATGGTGCCTCCACCCTGCAAACAACCCCTTACGCGGCCAATGGCATCCAGGGCTTCTAAATCATTTTTGGGCAACTGCTCAAGCTTATAGCGACTCATTAATAATTTTGGGTAAGCCTGTAAGAAATAATCAATTGCAAAAAATGCCACATCGTCAAATTCCATTGCGGTACTTTTAATAGCACCTGTTACCGCTAATCTATAACCACTATTTACATTATGAATTTTTGGCCACAAAAAGCCCGGCGTATCCATTAATTCAATACCGTTATCCAGTATGATTTTTTGCTGTCGCTTGGTGATTGCTGGTTCATTCCCCACCTTGGCAATAAAACGCCCGGCCAGCGTATTGATAACGCTGGATTTACCTACATTGGGAATGCCCATAATCAATACGCGTATTGGGCGCACTGATAGATTACGCTCGGGGAAGAACTGTTTGCATAGTTGCAGGCTTTGTTTAATTTGTTCGGGCTGTTCTTGCGTGACGGCTGTGGCTTTGATATTACGCTCTGACTGAAAGTGATCTATCCACAGCTGGGTAATTTTTGGATCAGCCAAATCAGCTTTGTTTAATAATTTAATGCAGGGTTTGTCACCACGTAACTGCTTAACCAGAGGGTTTTCAGAGCTATATGGGATTCGCGCATCAAGCACTTCAATAATCATGTCGATCTTGGGCATGATCTCTTTGATCTCTTTGCGCGCTTTGTGCATGTGCCCGGGGAACCACTGAATCGCCATGTCTTTTTACCAAACTATTAAAATCATCCGCATTCTACCCCAAATCAGTGCCAATCTAGGCTAAAATCCATCTGAATTTGTATTTAAAATCAATCCCTTGAGGACTCTATGTCTAGCAACCAATATGACCTGTTGATAATAGGCGCCGGTGTTTCCGGCAGTGCGCTGCTTTACCTGAGCACCAAATACACCGATATAAAGCACATTGGTGTTATCGAAAAATACTCTGCTCCGGCGCGTGTGAACTCGCTTTCCAGCAACAACAGCCAGACATTACATTGTGGTGATATTGAGACTAACTACACCTTGGAAAAGGCATTGAAGGTACAACGAGCTGCCAGCATGCTGCAAAATTACGCCGTAGCTCAAGCTGATGCACACCATATTATTTTCAAGTATTCAAAAATGGTACTCGGCGTAGGTAGTGCTGAATGCCAACTCCTTAAAGAACGCTTTAAGACATTTGGCCCACATTACCCCAATTTAAAATTGCTGGATAAAAAAGCCATTGCGCGTATCGAGCCTAATGTTTCAATGAACGGTGATAAATTTCGTGACGATGAAATCATCGCACTGGGCTCTACCGATGAATATACCGCTGTCAACTTTGAAGCCCTGTCACGTTCATTTGTAAGACAGGCCGAAATTGAAGCTGAGAAGCATCCTGAAAAGACCGTTGATATTCACTACAACCAGTATGTAGACCATATTGAAATCGATGATGGTAGCTTTATTGTTGAAACAGACGGCATTTGTTACCGCGCCAAATCATTAGTCGTTTGTGCCGGCGGGCACAGCCTTAAACTCGCGCACGACCTGGGCTACGGCCATCATTACTCGGTATTACCGATTGCGGGCAGCTATTACTTCACACCCCATGTATTAAACGGCAAGGTATACACCGTACAAAATGATGCCCTGCCCTTTGCAGCTATTCATGGCGACCCTGATGTACTTGTACCAGGTTGTACGCGCTTTGGCCCAACTGCATTAGTTTTACCCATCCTTGAGCGCTATAACCTAAAAACATTACCAGATTTTTTACAGGTATTTCGTTTTGATAGTCGTGTTGCTAAAGTTTTATGGGATTTGCTCAGCGTAAAAGATATTCGCAATTACATGTTTAAAAATATGTTATTTGAGATTCCATTAATTCGAAAAATTTTATTCTTAAAAGATGTTAGAAAGATTATCCCCTCTTTAAAATTTACTGATTTAAAATTTGCTAACAAAGTCGGCGGTATTCGCCCACAATTAATTGATAAAGATAATTGCAAATTGCTCATGGGTGAAGCGAAGATTGATACTGGTATTGGTGGAATTTTTAATATGACACCATCACCCGGTGGTACGTCATGTATAGAAAATGCCGAACTGGATATGCGAACTGTTGCTGAACATCTTGGTGCAAAAATTGATGAGAAATCCATGCAAAAAGATTTGTTAGGCGATGATCAGCAACATAATAGTGATGACTTTACCGGCGTTGTCATCAGCGGTGAAAACGCTTCATAAATAGTATTTTTAATAGCACGAGGTTCTATTACTCGCGCTATTGAAATTGCCACACGTTCTGCAACGCTTAATACAGCAAATAAGCTAAGTCTATCTATCATTTAAAATTTTCTATGTGACCTTATGAAGCATTGGTTGTATTTCCATAGCTCGGCAGGTACATTCAATAGATAAAAATTACACTCAAAATAATCATGAGCCAGCGCTCCCCCTTACACTCTCACGCTGGTGGAGTTACAAATGAACGATTTAGCACGCGCCCTTAAACCAGAAGAAAACTTCATTGAAGAAGAACCCTATTACGAAGCGATTGATTCTGAAATAGATATATTTTTAGCGGCTTACAAGCAACAAATCCCTATTCTGCTTAAAGGGCCAACAGGTTGTGGTAAAACCCGCTTTATGGAACATATGGCGTGGCGACTAAAAAAACCATTAATTACCGTATCATGCCACGATGATTTAACCGCATCCGATTTAGTCGGGCGTTTTTTAATCTCTGGCGGCGAAACACAATGGATAGATGGACCGTTAGCACGTGCAGTAAGACACGGTGCAATTTGTTATTTAGATGAAGTCGTTGAGGCCCGAAAAGATACTACGGTTGTTATTCATCCATTAGCCGATGATAGACGTGTACTACCCATGGAAAAAGTAGGTGAGCTACTCGAGGCAACAGAAGACTTTTGCCTGGCCATGTCATACAACCCTGGCTACCAAAGTGTTTTGAAAGATCTAAAACAAAGTACTCGGCAACGTTTTGTTGCACTGGAATTTGATTACCCTTCTGCAGAGCTCGAAACACGTATTATAAAAACTGAAGCTGATATAGATCAGGCATTAGCCGAACGATTGGTTAAGTTTGCTCACATGACACGCAACCTGAAAGGCAGTGGCCTGGAAGAAGGCGCAAGTACGCGATTGCTGGTACATGCGGGAAAACTTATTTCTAGTGGAATATCGCCTGTTGACGCCTGCCACAGCTGTATCGCACAGGCACTTACTGATGATGCCGAAATGCTTGCGGCTATTAATGAACTTAGTTCATCGCTTTTTTAATTTAATAAAAACCATTAAGACAAGCAACCGTGAGCCTACCTCCTTTCACCTATGATGAAATAGAAGAACGCCTTGATGACATGTTCATTGAGGTTGATGCAAGCGTCATAAATCATCTGACGCAGTTTGATATTCAAACTCAGGACACACTTCTCGAACTCGTCAGTAAAGCTAATAGCACAAACTCCGGGCTAGCCTATCAACTCTGTTTAAGGTTAGAACGCGCTGTCGATTTAATGGAAATCGACACCATTGAAATGTGGCTCGATCAAGCTATCGATGCATTCGATAATAAAGGTTTATATAGCGCTGTAGAGATATTTGACCAGCTAGAATCAATTGCCAGCCACGCAAAACAAAAGCTAACTGGAATTGCCTTTGAAGAAGTCTGCAATATGCTAGAGCATTTTGTAATGGGGCTAAATGGGCGAAAGTTAAAAATAGAAACGGATAAAAATAGTTACACTGATACTGAAACTATTTTTATTCCCAACATGCTTAATCAATACACTGATAAAGAAGACAACTTTCAGTTATACAAATGCATAGTCGTGAATTTATGGGCACAGAACTGGTTTGGCACATGGCGACATGATCTAGTTGAAACATTTTCCGCGTATGAAAATCCATCTCATGCACAGAGCTGGTTTCATGTATTAGAAACCATTCGACTCGATCATAAAATAAAAAGTGAGCTTCCCGGTATTCATCGACAGATGCAACGTTTATGCACACTCAGTGGCAACACCAGCATTGATGAGATTTCCCTTAGTATTGCCCCACATGTCATCTCAGAAAATAGTTCAGCTGAGGATTCACTGCAGTTAGTTTCTAAAGTGCATCACCTACCCTTACCGAAGCTGCATAGCTATGCAGCAAGTATGAATGCCGATCAGGTTAGCCTTATTCGTGAAGCACGTATCATAAAAGAAAAAGACCTGTTTCGAAACGTCATTGCTAAATTAGTCGATG